>FMJZ01020382.1_pt1 | contig 17469 bp, 19 predicted proteins | sample 1987881 | NCBI WGS metagenome assembly FMJZ01 (sample SAMEA4378227, study PRJEB15110) | soil metagenome | biome: soil; feature: Field; material: Soil | place: India | collected 2015-03-11 | depth 0 m
AGAGGGTCAGGGTGAGGGCTTTCGCAGGGAGGTCAGGTGGAGCTTTACCAGTTCATGCCGCACAACGCGGGGCAACAATCACCACCTGATTGCGTCCGTTCCGCTTAGCCGCCAGCGCCGCATCCTCTGCCGAAGCGAGCAGATGGTGCACCGGTATCGCGCTGTCCGGGTAGCTTGCCACCCCGATGCTGACGCTCAGCCCACCGACTGGCTCCCAGCATTCCTGCGCAATCAGGTCACGAGCCGCCTGCATCTGCGCCTGTGCCTCGCGCAGGTTCACGCCGGGCAGAAGCGCCACGAACTCATCGCCGGCGTACCGCGCCAGCATGGCACGCCCATTCACACTCTGCTGAAGCGCCTGAGCCACCGCCGTCAGCGCACGGTCGCCGACCCGGTAGCCGTACACGTCGTTGATATACTTCAGGTGGTCCAGATACACAACCGCCACACTTAGCGGCGTCCTGTTCTGCATGGCAATGTGGGCGTGCTCCTCCAGCAGGGACTCCATGTGATAACGGTTGAAAAGTCCCGTCAGCCCATCGGTAATCGCCATCCGGTCAATGTAGTGGCGGTGGTGAAGCAGAGAGAGCGTGAAACCGCAAGCCTGCGCGATGCTCTGCGCGAAGGCGACCTCGGCAGAGCCATGCGCCCTCAGAGACCTGTTCACCACGTGCATCACTCCGCGCACATGCTTTTCGTCGCGGATGGGAAGCGTCAGCAGATGCTTCACCTGCAGGTCGCGCCTCAATCGGGCGGTGAGCAGCTCTTCCTCGTCCGTCTGGTCGCTGATATAGGGGCTGTCGTGCACAAAGGCGTGGTCGCTCGCCGCGCAAACACCTGCGGGCAGATGGACCTGCGACAACGAGCCATCGTCGATGCCGTAACCTGACGGCATACCCACAAAGGCACGCTCACTCTCGGAATACCACAGCACAAACACCGCCTGAGCGCCCAAACTGTTACCGATGGCGGTGCAGGCACGCTCGACTACCTGACGTACCTGCGACGCGCTGTAAATCGCCTGTAGCGCCGTGGGCAGGATACCCAGCAGGTGGAATGCCTCTTCGTTTCCGTTCAGATGCTTTCGCGATGCTCCCATAACTTATACCCTTTTTCCCGGTGGATGTCTTCCCCCTGAACTGCTCCGCTGTTATCATCGGACGGAAATCACACCACTCTCACCCGAAAAAGTGCTATATTCTTAACCAGATAGATTCACCCTCAACAACTCGCCCCCATCTACCGATTAAGATAAGAGGAATACTCTCAGCAGGAGCGTGGCAGATGCGGGCGCAATGGGCTATCCGTACCGAAGGGCTAACCAAGGTCTACGCCTCTCGTCATCAAACATACACCGCCGTCTACAACCTGAACCTGCAAATAGCCGACGGAGAAACGGTCGGATTTCTGGGCGCAAACGGGGCGGGCAAAACAACCACGATTAAGATGCTTCTGGACTTTATCGCGCCGACGCAGGGACGCGCCTGGCTGTATGACATTCCCTGCACGGAACCGCGTGCCCGCCGGCAGGTGGGCTACATGCCCGAACAGCCCTACTTCCCACGCTACCTCACTCCCCGAGAACTGCTCCATGCACATGCGGCGCTGGCTGGCGTTCCCTCGCGCGAAGTGAAACACCGCGTGGAAGTCGCCCTCGAAATGGCTCGCGCCGACGGCTTTGCCCATCGCCCTATCGGTAAACTTTCCAAGGGGATGACCCAGCGCGTGGCACTGGCGCAGGCACTGGTCGGCAACCCGCAGCTGCTGATACTGGACGAACCCGCTTCAGGGCTTGACCCCGTGTCGCGCGTGGAGATGCGCAACGTGTTGCAGGCGTTAAAGGAGCACGGCAAGACCATCTTCCTGAGCTCGCACCACCTGAGCGAGGTGGAACGGATTTGCGACCGCGTGGCAATCATCCACCAGGGACGCCTGCTCGCCTTCGGTACACCGGAAGAACTCACCCAGCAGACCGACCGTTATGTGCTCGTTGCCGAACAGGTGACAACCGATGCAGAACGTGCCCTGCGCCAGCTGTGTTCAGGCGTCCGACGTGATGGTGCGCAGGTGAATGCCGTCACAGACGGGGAACGGGTGTACGAAGCGGTGGCTTTGCTGAGACAAACCGGTGCCAGACTGGTGAGCGTGATACAACAGCGCGAGACACTCGAAGAGGCTTTCCTGCGAATCGTTCAGCAGACGCCATCTACCGAGTTTACCGGTGAGAAAGCCGCGTAGGAGGAAACGAGGATGCTCAGAGCTTTTTTTGCCCTGATTAAACTGAGTTTTCTGGAGGCTGTGCGACGGCAGATACTGCATGTGATGGTTCTGCTCTCGCTGGTGGTCATCGCCGTCGCCGGAACTGTGTCCTTCTTCGACCTCGGTGTGCAGGTCAAAATCGTGAAGGACACTGGCATGGTGATGATTCTGCTGGCGGGGGCATTGAGCGTTGTGTTCCTGCTCAGCGGCGCCCTGTTTCACGACGTGGAACAACGCCTGCTCTATCCCGTGCTGGCACGCCCCATTCCCAGAGGGCTGTATCTGCTCGCTCGCTATGCCGGGGCGCTGGGCGCAGTGTACCTTGGCATGACTCTGATGGCTGCTACTCTGCTGGCGCTCCTGTGGGTGCATCTGCACTACCTGTCCACGCTGGCGATAGTGGCGGTCGCCTTTACCTACCTCGAGGTGGCGCTGGTTGGGGCGTTGACGCTGTTGGTTTCTACTTTTTTCACCCCCGCCATGACCGCCACCCTGACGCTCTTCCTGTACCTGCTGGGTAGTTTGAAGATGGGCTACCTGCACCATCTGGCGGAGCGCAACACCGGATTTGCGAAGTGGGCGATTACCGCCGTCAGCGCGCTCCTGCCGAACATGGAGGCGTTCCGCTTCAAAGACGCTCTGGTGCATGACCTGACCGTGCCCATCGGCTATCTTCTGATGGTGGCGGTATACGCAGTGTGCTACACGGCGATGTGCGTGGCAATATCTGTGTGGAGGTTCCGGCGCCGTGAGATGTAGGCTTAGATGGATACCCCCCCTGCTGGTAGCAGCGGTGCTGGTGGCGTCTGCCTCAGCGCATGAGGAACACGGGCACCATCACGAGCCGCATCACTGGGAGAGCGCGGAGATGCGCCATGAACTGATGACGCAGACAGGAGCCATCGCCGCCGCAGGGGTGATTGCAGGCGGTTACTGGCTGTTTCGCAGGAGGATGAGCGCATGAAACCCCTTGCAGCTCTGGTCGCCGTCTTCGCGGTCGGTACGGTGCTGGCGGAAGGGCTGATGTGCCAGAACTCGCCCCCAACCGAGCACTTGTCGTCAGACAACGCCGCCCTGCGCACCGTGATGGCGATGGCGGGACAGTTTCGCGTGGTGTTCGCCAACCTGCTGTGGATTAAGGTGGACCAGTACCACCACGAATACATCGAGCACCACGGCGACTGGTCACGGGATACCGACCTCCTGCCTCTGCTTCGTATGATTACGTGGCTGGACCCCCACTTCGTGCAGGCGTATCAGGTTGCCGGCTTCATGCTTTCCGGGAGCCTGCACCGCTATGAACATGCCCGACAACTGCTTCAGGAGGGCATTCGCAACAACCCGAACTCCTTTGAACTGTATGAGGAGATGGGTATGGCTATCATTCGCGGCACGAAGAACTACCGCGAGGCATATCCCTACTTCGTCAAAGCGCTGTCGCTGGCGAAGGACGAGTTCGACCGGAATCGGCTTCGGCGGTTCTGCCAGACGGTTCAGCGCAAAATGTTAGAGGAAAACCCCACCCGCTCCGCGAATTGACCATCAGAACCACCTCTGGGGGCAAGGTGATGAGCATTTCGGCGGACGAGATTCTGCAGGTGTTCCGCGAGTGCGGTGCGATCCTGCACGGGCACTTTCGTCTCAGCTCAGGCAAGCACAGCGACACCTATTTCGAAAAGTTTCAGATTTTACAGCACCCGCACCACGTCGAGCGGCTGTGCGGCGACCTTGCAGAACGTTTCCGCACCGAGCCGATAGATGTGGTGGTTGGGCCGACAACAGGAGGCGTCATTATCGCCTACGAGGTTGCCCGGCAGCTGGGCACGCGCGCCATCTACGCCGAACGCGAAGGCGATAAGCGCGTGTTAAGACGGGGATTCACCCTGCGTGAAGGCGAGCGGGTGCTGGTGGTGGACGATATCCTCACCACCGGTGGCTCGGTGCGCGAGGTGCTGGAGATGCTGGAACCCTACCGCGTGCAGGTGGTGGGGGTCGGTATTCTGGTAGACCGGACAGGTGGTCAGGCGGACCTGGGCGTTCGTCTGGAGGCGTTACTGAGGCTGAGCGTGGAAGCGTGGCAGCCCGAGCAGTGCCCCCTCTGCGAGCGCGGTGAACCGATTACCGAGCCGGGCAGCCGGTTTTTGCACTCGGCTTAGGCAGTAAAACGAACTTCTTCTCGAAACCGCTTGACAAACCGAACAGGGGTATGATATACTGTCCCCAAATCACATAAGGGTAAGCCGTCTGCGCCTCAATCGCATTGAGGCTGAAATATCGGGGGAAGTCCGGTGAGAATCCGGCGCAGGCCCGCTACGGTGTGTCCCCTTTAAGGGGACGAGCCCGAATGCCCGGCGACGGCTGGTCACGCCCTGCATTCGCAGGGCACCCCTTCGCGGAGGGAGGGGGGACGTGACCCGAAGGTGAATATCGGGCGCGTTTCAACCACCTGGTGCGAAAGGGCATCAGGTTTTTTGTTGACGCGCCAGACAGCACACACCGCCAGCGACGTTTCCCTCCGCGCGTCGTCAGCGGTGATTATTTTTGGTAAGGAGGGAAACATGCGACACAAACGCCACGCTTTCACGCTGATTGAGCTGCTGGTGGTCATCGCGATTATCGCGATACTGGCAGCCATCCTCTTCCCCGTCTTCGCGCAGGCGCGGGAAAAAGCACGCCAGGCAAGCTGTCAGAGCAACATGAAACAGCTGGGACTGGCAACGCTGATGTACCTCCAGGACTACGATGAAACCTACCCGATCGCCCAGTATGTCTACAGCGGCAACCTGCGACAGTGCTGGTTTGGCAGGGAGACCAGCGCCAACGTGTGGGACAAAACGGGAAGCCTGCTCTACCCCTACATGAAAAACGGGCAGATTCAGCGATGCCCCAGCTGGGGAGGGCGCACCCGCTTTGGCGACGGCAACGGCTACGGCTATAACTGGGGCTACATCGGCTCGGACATCTACATCACCTTCAACTGGGGAACCTGGCCCAACCTGCAAAATCCTGCCTCGGAAGGCGCGCTCTCTCGCCCGGCAGAAAAGGTGATGTTTGCCGACAGCGGATTCTTCAACGTGCCCTGGTACGGCGGCGACGGGACCATGTGGGAAACGCCGTACATTGACCCGCCCTCCATGTGGTGGGGTAACCCGACGGTGGACTTCCGGCACGTGGACAACCGCAAAGATGTGGACTCTACCACCCAGACGGTGAAACATCGCGGGCTGGCGAACATCGTCTTCTGCGACGGGCATGTTAAGCCGATGAGCCAGACGCAGATGACCGATGCTCACTTCACCCGCGACTGAGTCTTACGAGTTCCTCCTGCAATGAGTTGATTCGTATGTGCCCCCTTCCGCCAGAGAAGGGGGACTTTTTTGTTACATGCCCTGTCGGGCTGGTGGGCGATATTGCCCGGTCGGATGCACCTCGGCGGTGGCTCCTGCTTCGCGAAGCATCCTGCGATAGGAATCCGCCTTGCGCCGCGGCAGGTCTACCAGAATCACCATCGGCAGCTCTTTCAGAATGCCCCGGCAGTGGTCGCGAGGCGCTGCCAGAATGGTGCACAGTATCTCCAGCACCTCTTCGGTGTTGTGTCCGGCGTCCACCAGCACCAGGTCGTAAGTCTGGTATTCAAAGCTTTCCTCCCCTGCCCCCGCCGTGGCGGCAGCGACACCCGGCCTGGCAGGCTTCAGGTCGTTCTGTCCATTACAGTTATCGCAGATGAACATCTTTGCGCGAGGCGATACCTTCTGGGGCGCCCCACAGTGACGGCACACCAGCACCAGCGGCGGCACGACCTGCCCGCCCTCTATCGCCACCACGCGGTGACAGTGCTCGCAGGTGTAATCCTCCGTGGGCGGGGCGAGAAACAGCGTCGGCTGGTCGCAGTAGGGGCACAGCGCACGGTACGAAGGCAGGTTGTTCAACTGCAGATACTGCCACCCCCCGTACCCGGCAATGCCTATGCCCGCTACGGTCACAATTACCCCGACAAAGAACGGCATCCACGCAGCGATGGTCGACAGGTAAAGCAGGAACAGCCCTACGACGAGCACCACTAAGCCTTTCCCTACGATGGGCAGGATGCGCTGGAGTTCGGCTTCAATCACTTCTGCACGGGTCGGCTGTGCCATGTTTGTACCCCCTTGAACAGATGCTACGTGTTTAAGATAACACGCCCACTGCAGTGCTGTCAACCCGCAGGTACTGAGCACAAAAAAAGACGCTGGGTTTTCCAGCGTCCAAGGTCAGGGGGTATTCAGTTGTTTGTTGTTGCGAGAAAGGCTTAGAGCGTGCGCAGTATCACGTCTCCCCGAATAGTTCTTGCTACCAGCGTGCCCATCTCTGCGCCGGCCCCGAAAGTACCTTCCCACTCGCCGCGCTCGTTGCGGGTCAGCGCGATACCCAGCTGATTCTGCACCTCGCCGTCCGTCGAGATAACCCGTATCGTACACGCCGAGCCGTGCGGCAAGCCAACGGCTACATCGCCGCTGGCGGTCTGCAGGTGCGCCTCCCCGCTGAAGGGCGCGCCGAACTCGAGGCGGATATCGCCGCTGGCAGAGGTCAGCGATACCTGCTTCGCGTTCACGTGGCGTGCCACCAGGTCGCCGCTGGCGGTTCGCGCCCGCAATCCCTCAGCGCCAGTGCATGTACACGCTGTGCAGTGGATGTCCCCGCTCTGCGTCTGCATATCGATGCTTTCGGTTTCGGACTGCTCCACGCTCACGTCGCCGCTGGCGGAGATGAGGCGCACTCTACCCATCGCCTCGCGTACCAGGATGTCGCCGCTGGCGCTCTCCACGCTGACCGGCGCGCGCGTGCCCTCCACCAGCACATCACCGGCGGTTGATTGTATCTCCACCGAGGTCCCCACAGGCACGGTGATGTCCACATCGGCAGAGGCGAACTTGCCCGCCCGCGCCAGGCGCACGAATACCACATCCCCGCGCTGTTCGATCACCGGCGACCACGACTCGGCGGTCATCTCGGCTTGCTCAGGCTTCTCAGCGCGGATGGTGCCCTCGGCGTGCACGCGCATCTGAGAGGTTCCCTCTGCCCCGCGCAGGCGCACATCGCCCAGCACGTTCTGCACAATCAACCGTGCGCCCGCGGGAATATCTATCGTCTGGTCAAACTCCACGTCCTGCACCGCGCCGAGCCGGAGGTCAATATCCCACCGCCCCATGCCGCGAAAGGCTCGCGCTGCCTCCTCCCAGCCGCGACGAGTCTGCTCCCGAATCTCCTCGCTGATACGACGCCACTCCTGCTGAATGCGCCGCCAGTCCACTCCCTGAAAGGCTTTGCGCAGGTGCTCCATTGCCTCTTCAAAGGCGGCTTCTTCTCTGCGCTTGCCCTTCTCGCCCGGCTTTGCCACCAGCGCCTCGATAAGCATCTGCGCCTGCTCGGGGGTCAGCTTGCCCTCCTGCACCATACGCAGAATCCGCTTCAGTTCCTCGTTCATTTGCTACACCTCCTGCTGCAATCGGCGCAGCTCTTCCGCCGCTTCCTCTGCGGTGATTTCGCCGCGCTCCAGCGCATCCAGAATCGCCTTCCGCCTCGCCTGAACATCCATCTCTTCTGCTCGCTCTTCACCCACAGCCGACAGTCCCAGCGCCTGCAGTAGCGCCTCCAGCCGCGCTTTCACCGTGGGATACGAGATGTTCAGCTCGCGCTCCACGCAGTTATACACGCCGCGACAGCGCAAAAACACCTCCAGAAACTGCCGCTGTTCCGCATCCAGCCCGCAATACCGGCAGGTGGATGTTGAAAACTCGCCGCGCATCTGCACGTGGCATTTCTCGCACACCACTTCACGAATCTGCAGACTGCCGCCGCACACCGGACACTTCGCAGGAACGGAGTACATTTTCATCACCTCCACTGCTTTAGATTATACACGCTCTGTTTGAAAAAATCAATATCTCTTTGCAAAAATTTGAATATTTTTCGTAAAATTCATCAAGTCCCTGCAGGAAGATGGAAACGACAGGGCGTAAATATGTACAGTGGGTATACTGATTCCCATGAAAAGCACAGGTGGCATGAGAAAAAGCGCACTGTACATGCTCTGTTTGCTGGTCATGGTGACGACCGGCGGATGTGGGGTGAGCCCGCGCCGAATGGCAGAGAAGCGGGTAGAGGCTCGGTTACCCCGCCTTATCGCGCCGGCAAAACGTTATCGCGTATATCTCTTCGGGAGGCACGAACGAATGTTTCAGGGAAAAGTGCAATCTGCTCGTATCATGGGTGAAGGTGTGGAAATCCAGCCCGGCTTAACCCTGCGGGAGCTGGTGGTGGAGCTGGACGAAATTGAATATCGCAAGGATGCCCCTCTGAAGGCGAAAAGCGGTTCCTTTCACGCAACGTTGAGCGACGATGCCCTGCAGTCTTACCTGAGCGCCCTGCTACCCCCCATTCGTTCGCCGTGGAATCTCGTCGTTTCGCATCTGGACAACCTGCGCATCCAGAGCCGCGCTGGCGAGGTCAAACTGTCCATCGACATACACACTCGCCTGGGCGTCAGGCTATCGGGCGAGCTGAGCGGCCAGCTCCGCCTCAAAGAGGGCACACAGATATGGCTCGAAGCCTCAGAAGTAAAAGTTGCCGGCATCTCCATACCCGAGAGGGTGCGCGACCTGCTGGCAGAGATGTTTCTTAACCGCCCCCTGCTGGACCTTTCGGGTATCAAAGCCCCCGTTCGCATCGAGCGCGTGGCGGTGGGCGATGGGATGCTGCTGTTTGAGGGGACGATTCTGGTGGAAAAGCTGGCTGAGTTGACGCCAGTATGATTACGGCTTCGCGGGTTCATGCTGTTCAACGGACGCCCAGTGCTGCAGCAGGCGAGCGAAACGTATCTTCTCCATTCGGTCCATCTCGGTGAAGCGGATGCCCAGCTCCCATCCGCTCTCCTCGAGCAGCTTGCTGGTTCGCACCACCTCCGCTATCGCACGCACCCCCTGCTGGCTATCGGGCGAGATGAAAATGATCTCCACCGCGTTGGAGCGCAGCACGAACTCCTGGGACAGATAGAGGCGTGCGCCTCCTGCGGAAATATCACGGCACGTGGCACTGACCCATTCGCTATCGCCCACCACTCGCAAACGCACCGGTATTTTACACCGATATCGCTCATGCTGGCGCCTCTGCTGGAAGCGAAAAGAGCCGTTCACAGCGAGGACCAGCTGCCCCGTTTGCGGCTGATAACGCTGAATGCTCGCCTCTGCGGTGTAAATACCTGTGCCCCCGCTGACAACCACCAGCACGTTCATGCCCGTATGTACAGCCCCGTCGTGCACAGGCTCGCCAGTAAGGTGAACCTCCAACAGCGGGCGCACAAACTGCGCGACCTTCCCCTGCATGGCAACAGAGGTGCTGCCCAGTTTAAAGTGTATTTCTGCAGGGTCGCCCGGATGAAACACCAACATACCTCTCCAGACCTGCACAACTCTCGCTCGATACAATTATCGGCTTATGGTGTGGCAGACCTCAGGTCGGACAGAGTGTGCTCCTGGGGAGCATACCACCGCTGTTGCGCCATCGCCTCACGCTGTTTGCGATGCACGAAACGGGCTACCCGCTCCAGCTGCTCGGTGTTCAGGTCGGTGAAGGCACAGTGCAGGCGATACTCCACATGCCCATCCACCACCGTCTCCGACACCCCAACCACCGTCAGGCGCGTCGACTCGGGAAGCACATCACCCATCGCGGGAGATTCCAGACGCACCACACTGCCCACAGCGACCGCCACCGGCGCCTGCAGACACACTCCGCCGCCACCGATGTCCATCAGCGTGCAGGCGTACCGACCGATGCTCTTTCCCCCTACCACATCCACCGTCGCGGGCACGAACAGGTCTACTCGTGCGAACTGTCGCCGCTGGAGGCGATGCATCAGGAGCTGTCTGCGCAACTTCAACACGCCCGACTCACCGCCTGCTATATCCACCACCTCGGTTTCCATCACATACAGGCTATCTATGGCGTTCACCGCCAGTACAACCCGCGTGCCGGGCGCAAACCGTTCCTTGCTGTCTAGCCCTGCTGGAATGTCTACCTCCACCACGCCCGAATGCACACTGCGCACCATCGTGCGCCACCGGCGTAGCCGCTCCTCCTCACTGCCGGACAGCATCTGCAGGTAAGCGCACTGCCCCACGCGCAGTTCCGACGAGGGAAGCAACCCCTGTCCGCGCAGGAGGCGGATACGATGGAGCCACCAGAGGTAGTACAGATAGCGCAGGGCGAGTATCGCAATCAGTGTGAGGCTGATGATGAGCGTACCGACCCACACCCACGACTGTCCATCCGCTACCAGCACGCGCTGCCACCATGCCGGCGGCTGGTGAACGACAGCACTCTCCGAAAAAACAGCACCCATGTGCTATTCTCTCCTTCAAAATGCTCATCTGATTTCTTCCACACACAGGAGAGATGCTGTTCTGTAAGAGCTACGGGCAAATGGGCAAAAAGTGGCTCACTACATAAATAACTGGTAAAGCGAACAGCAGGCTATCCAGCCTGTCCATCACCCCGCCATGCCCGGGCAGTAAGCCGCCGAAGTCCTTTATCTCCAGCTCGCGCTTCAGTGCGCTTTCAAACAGGTCACCTACCTGCCCCATGCAGGTTGCCAGCACACCCATCACCCCTGCCGATAGAGGCGACACTTCCAGCCACCCTGACGCAAGCACCGCTCCAGCCGTTCCGAACAATACTCCCGCTATCGCCCCTTCCCAGCTCTTGCGCGGGCTGAGCAGTGGAGCCATCCGCCGCCGCCCGAAACGCTTTCCCACAAAATACGCCCCTGTGTCGCACAACCACACCGAGACACAGGTCAATATCACTAGACGCAACCCCTCCGACAGTCCCCCCGCGCCATCATCACACCCGACATCCCTCAGCCGTAAGCCGACCCACCCGCTGAGCAACACGCCCAGATACAGCGCAATCAGCGCACCGAAGCCCACATTGCGCCACACGCTGAGGTTTCCCCGCCTCTCCGCCTGCCAGACCTCCCAGCCCAGAGCCAGCAATATCGCGCCGAGAGCGGTCAATCGCACCGTCGGCAGGAACGGCACCAACTCTTGCGCGTTCAGCCAGGCGTCCAGCGGCAGATACACCGATAGCAGGGCTATCACCCGATTTACCCGCACTTCGGGATATTTGCGCTCCACGGCAGACAGCATCTCCACCGTGCCCAGCAGGGCAATCAACATCACCAGCGCCGTCCAAGTGCTCCCTTCTGGCAACACCGTGGGAGGAGGTCCCACCAGCGCCAGCAGGAACAACGGAATGCCTATCAGCGCGGTCAGCACGCGCTTAGTCAGTTCCGCCATCGGCATACCTCAGCGCATACAGGTACTCCTGTGGGGTGTCTATATCGTAAGCCAGAACGGGGTCGCACTCCACCGCCCGACAGCGTGCCTCAAGTAACTGCTCCGCCCGTCGCTCCACATCAGCTACCGTCAGCTGTCGGGTGGCAAACTTCCACAGTATGCGTCCACCTGCCAGCAGGGCAAGCCGCCAGAGGCTCTTACGTCGCTGGGCTACCTGCCGTATCCATTCCCTGCGCTCCAGCAGAACGGCAGGGTCCACCAGCGCGGCGCACCCGGCAGCGAACTCGCCGTCTTTCAGTCGGGCGTAAGTGCTCGGTGAGCCGGGGAAGCGGGATTCGAACAGGTCACGACGCACTATCGCGTAGCAGAGTTGCACATCAGGGGGGCAGGCGTCAATAAAGCTGGCTATCGCTTCGGGAGTAACAAAGGGCAGGTCGGTGGTGAGATACAGCACGCGCGGATAATCGGCTACCGCCTCCAGACCCGCAATCAGGTTTTCGTGTGCCTCCCTCTGCTCGGCAATCAGCGTCTCGCCCGGCGCATGAAGCCACTCCTGCAGCCGAGCTCCCCCCACAACCACCACCTTCTCCACCCTGTCACATCCGCGCACGGCGTCCAGCGCCGTCTCCAGCAGGGTGCGCCCGCCCACCCTCAGCAGGCACTTCGGCAGGCAGTTGGCGTCATCGCCCATCCCGTCATCCACCACCGCGCCCGCAGCGCGAAACTTTTCGCGCGTAACTCGCCCTCCTGCCGTCAGTACCGCTGCCAGCCGTGTGCTCACGGTGCCACCACCACACGGTTTCTGCCGAATCGCTTCGCCCGATACAGCGCCGCATCCGCCGCCGCCACCAGATCCGAGGCGGTTAAGCCGTCTTCCGGGTAGCCTGCCACTCCGATGCTGATGGTGCACCGCACCGGAGCGCCGCCCGGGTAGCCCGGAAACGGGGTGTTTGCCACTATCTCGCACAACCTCTGCGCCAGCGCTACCGCTGCGCTCTTGGTGGTCTCAGGTAGAATTATCATAAACTCCTCGCCGCCATACCTGCCCACGATGTCGCTCTGGCGAACATTCTGCCGCAGAATCTCCGCCACCGTGCGCAGAACCTCGTCGCCCTGCTGGTGACCATAGGTGTCATTGTAGCGCTTGAAATAATCCACATCCACCATCAGCAGGGTCATCGGATGATGGTACCTCAGAGAGCGCGAGAGCTCTTCCTTCAGTCGCTCGTGCAGTCGACGATGGTTCAACAGTCCTGTCAGTCCGTCTCGCACCGCCAGGTCCATCGTCTGCCGATACAGGCGCAGGTTCTCCAGCAGGATTGCCAGATGCTCCACCAGCACCTGAATGGTCTGATAGTCCGCCATGATGAACGGCTCGCGATGCGCCCGACGCTCCAGCACCAGCAGTCCCCAGAGATACCGATGCACCACCAGCGGCAGTATGAACAGATGCCCGTCGAACACCTCTGCCAGGTCAGGACAGCGCCGGCGCAATTCGTCGGTAAAGACCATCGGTTTCGCGCTGTCCACCGCCCGGCCGAGAACGCCTTCCATCTGCAGGTAGGCAGGAAAAGCCGAGCGTTCGTCCTGGGGATAGACACCGATAATCTGCAGGTGCGCCTCCTGACGCGCGTAACTCCACAGGCTCAGGCGGTCAAAGAGCAGAAGCCGTCGCAGTTCGGTGCCGAGGTCCTGCAGGAGGTCATCGGGGGAGAGGTGCGCAATCAGCCGCCGGTGCATGGCTTGCAGGGTGCGAATCTGCCGTCGAGCCAGGTGCGCCTCGATCAAGGCGCGAGCTGCAAGCAGTGCCGTCGTGCCCAGCACGGCAAACAGGGGAACCGAAAGCCATCCCCATTGCCGATGTACCGACAGAACCGCTACGATTGCCGGAAGGGTCACCCCATCCACAATGCCCTCGGCACGCGCTACCTGCCGGAGGCTGCTTCGGTGTCCACTGTCGCTCCACCACAGCAACACGATACGCCCCACGCTGAACAGCACGGCACACAGAATCACAAACAACCATCCCTGCCACGTGAAAAGGGGAGAGCCTGCCGAGGGAACCGCATGATGGTACAGCACGCCGCTAACCTGTGCGGACAGCACCACTGCAGGTGCGTACAGCAGAACGTCGTTGCGGTCGCGACGCACCCACCGAGCCAGCCATCCAGCCACCAGCCCTACTACACTGCCCACCACTGCACCGTACAGCAGAGTGGTGAACAGCACCACTGCGCCGCCAAAGCGCACCGGGCGCGTGCTCATGCGACCAACGGGCAGAGCCATCATCAGCACAGCCAGCAGGAGAAGCAAAAGCACCGGCAACACCTGGAGCAGGCGGGGAGGCTGAAGCCACCAGCAAACTGCCAGGCCAGCGATGGCGAAGGACCATAATTTGCTTTGTTTCCGTTGGAGACCGCGCACAGACATGCTACCTCATCCGAGCCTCTTGGGGATATTATAGAGTGAACGCAGCAAAAGTGCAAAGGGTTAACTTGCACACCGCTTCCCTCTTCCCGTATAATCTAACCGTTATCCCATGGGAGAGTGCGAAAGATGAAAAAAGTGGTTCTGGTCTATTCCGGCGGGCTGGATACCTCGGTATGCATCCCGCTGATGCGCGAAGAGTACGGCTACGACCACGTGATTACCGTCACGGTGGACGTTGGACAGCCGCAGGAGGACATTGAAGAGGCGGCGCAGAAGGCGCGCGCGCTGGGCACGGAGCACTACACCGTTCCCGCGAAGGAGGAGTTCGCCCGGGACTACTGCTTCGCCGCGGTGAAGGCAAACGGCAGCTACGAGGGCTATCCCGTCAGCACCTCTATTGCCCGACCGATTATCGCCGCGAAGGCGATGGAGGTGGCGAAGCAGGTAGGTGCCACGGCGTTTGCGCATGGATGCACCGGCAAGGGCAACGACCAGTTTCGCATTGAGTTCACCATCCGTGCGCTGATGCCCGACGCCACCATCCACGCCCCCATCCGCGAGCGCAACATGACCCGCTCGTGGGAGATAGAATATGCCCGGTCGCGCGGCGTGCCGATAACCCAGAGCGTGGAGAAAATCTGGAGCATCGACGAGAACCTGTGGGGACGCTCCATCGAAGGCGGTCGGCTGGAGGAACCCGACTATGCTCCGCCAGAGGAGATTTATCGCTGGACACGCAACCCGCAGGATGCCCCCGATGCCCCACGCGAGCTGAAACTGGACTTCGAAGAGGGTGTGCCGGTGGCAATTGACGGCGAACGGCTCTCCCCCGCCGAGCTTATTGCCAAGCTGAACCGCGTGGCTGGCGAAAACGGCGTGGGACGCATCGACATCATGGAAGACCGTATGTTGGGGCTGAAGGTGCGCGAGAACTACGAGTGCCCCGCTGCGGTCACCATCCTCGCCGCACATCAGGCGCTGGAGGCACTGGTGCTCACCCGCGACGAACTGCGCTTCAAGGCTCTGGTGGATGCCGAATGGGCGCAGCTGGCTTACTACGGGCTGTGGTTTGACCCCTTCAAGGAAGACCTGGAGGCGTTCATCAACAATACACAGCGTCGGGTCACCGGCACGGTGTGGCTGAGGCTGTATAAGGGAAGCCTGCAGGTGGTGGGACGCAGCAGTCCCTGGGCGCTGTACTCCGAAGAGCTGGCGTCGTTTGATACCACCACCTTTGACCAGCGCGAGAGCACCGGTATGGTCAAGATTTTCGGCTTGCAGGCGCGCATGTACCATGCCCTGCGCCAGAAGCACCAGCAGACGCCATGAGCAAGCTGTGGGGTGGACGCTTCGAGCGCGAGACCGACAGGGCGGTGGAGGCGTTTACCGCCTCCATTGGTGTGGATGCCCGGCTGTGGGAGGTGGACATCCGCGCCAGTATCGCTCATGCCCGGATGCTGGGCAGGGTGGGCGTGTTGACCTCCGAAGAGGCGCAGAGCATCATCGCGGGACTGCAGGCGATAGCGCAGGATATTGCCGAAGGCAGGATAACCTTCAACCCGAACGCGGAAGACGTCCATACCGAGATTGAACGCCTGCTGACCGAACGTATCGGCGCGGTGGCGGGCAAACTGCATACCGCTCGCAGCCGCAACGACCAGGTCGCCACCGACACGCGCCTCTACCTGCGCGAGGGTATCGACGCGCTGTGCGAGGAGATACTTCGCCTGCAGGAATGGCTGGTGAACACCGCGGAGCAACACCTGCATACCATCCTGCCCGGCTTCACTCACCTCCAGCACGCCCAGCCGGTCAGCCTCGCGCACCATCTGATGGCGTACTTCTGGATGCTTCAGCGCGACCGCGAGCGGCTGAGGGACTGTCGCAGACGGGTGAACCATCTGCCCCTTGGCAGTGCGGCGCTGGCGGGTACGTCGTTCCCCCTGGACCGCGAGATGGTGGCGCAGGAGCTGGGCTTTGAGGGCGTTTGCGAAAACAGCCTGGATGCCGTCTCCGACCGCGATTTTGTGGTGGAGTTCCTCGCCTGCGCCGCGCTGGTCATGACGCACCTTTCGCGCCTCGCGGAGGAGCTCATTCTGTGGAGCACGCCCGAGTTCGGCTTTGTGGAGCTGGACGACTCGGTCACCACCGGCAGTAGCATCATGCCCCAGAAGAAGAACCCCGACGTGGCGGAGCTGATTCGCGGGCGCGTGGGGCGCGTGGTGGGCGACCTGACGGGCGCGCTGGTGATGCTGAAGGCACTACCCCTCTCCTACAATCGCGACCTGCAGGAGGATAAAGGCTTCCTGTTTGACGCGCTGGATACCGTGCGCGACAGCGTGGCTCTGATGCACCTGATGCTCAGCCGGGCGCAGTGGCGGACCGAGCGCATGAAACAGGCGGTATCCGGCGACTTCTCCAACGCCACCGACCTCGCCGACTATCTGGTGCGCAAGGGCGTCCCCTTCCGCCAGGCGCACGAGGTGGTGGGGCGCGTGGTGCAGTACTGCCTGAAAGGGGGACGCACGCTGGAGAGCCTGCAGGTGGATGAACTGCGCCAGTTTAGCGACCTTTTTGACGCCGACGCCGTGCAGGCAATCCAGCCTGAAACCGTCTTGCAGGTACGGCGCACCCGAGGCGGCACCTCGCCCGACGCAGTGCAAGAACAAATCGCCCATGCACGTCAACTGATAGGAGGTGATAACCACTGAGCTCGCGCCAGTATCGTTATCTGGACATCATCACCGTGAGTTTCGTGGTGGTCCTGCTTTTGTCCAACATTGTGGCGGTGAAGCCCGTGCGCGTGTTCAACCTGTTCCAGCTGGACCTGGACGCGGGCACTCTGCTGTTCCCGATTTCCTACATCTTCGGAGACGTGCTGGTAGAGGTATACGGCTATGCCCGCTCGCGACGGGTCATCTGGCTGGGTTTTGGGTTTAATCTGTTCGCGGCGCTTTTGTTCGCCATCATTGTCGCACTGCCTCCATCTCCAGAGTGGCAGATGCAGGAGGCGTTCGCAACCATTCTGGGGCAGACCCCGCGCATCGTGCTGGGCAGTTTGATTGCCTTCTGGTGCGGCGAGTTCGTGAACTCGTACGTGATGGCGAAGATGAAGATACTCACCGGGGGGCAGTATCTGTGGACACGCACCATCAGCAGCACCATGGTAGGGCAGGCGGTAGACACGGTGCTGTTTCAGACCATCGCCTTCGCGGGCGTCTGGGAAACGCCTCTCCTTCTGCGCGTTATCCTGTGGAACTACACAGCGAAGGTGCTGTATGAAGCGCTGGCGACGCCCCTTACCTACGCGGTGGTCGGGTTCCTCAAGCGCGCCGAGCAGGAAGACTATTACGATTACGACACCGATTTCAACCCGTTCACCCTTCGTGCGTAAGTGAGTTTGAGAACACCTAACCCCCAGCCCCTTCCCTGCGAGGGAAGGGGA
>FMJZ01072119.1_pt1 | contig 17466 bp, 15 predicted proteins | sample 1987881 | NCBI WGS metagenome assembly FMJZ01 (sample SAMEA4378227, study PRJEB15110) | soil metagenome | biome: soil; feature: Field; material: Soil | place: India | collected 2015-03-11 | depth 0 m
AAAAAATCGTGTCCTTGACTTTAGGTAAAAATAAGGTATAATCAATAGCCTGATTTTCATTGATATTATTTAAGGAGGTATCTTTATGGGACAGAAAGGGTTAAAGAATATTGGATTATTTGGACATGCAGGCTGTGGAAAAACTACCCTTGCTGACGGAATTGCATTCTTATGTGGTGCCAACACAAGATTTGGCAAGGTTAGTGATGGAACGAGTATGTTTGATACTGACCCAGATGAGCAAAAACGAGGTTGCAGTCTTAATCTGGGACTCGCGACCTTTGAATATGAAGGGGTAACATTTAATTTAATTGATACCCCGGGATATGCTGACTTTGTCGGTGAAATGTTGAGCGGACTTTATGCGGTTGATGTTTGTGTTGTGGTTGTAGATGCCACCACAGGCATAGCAGTGGGCACAGAGAGGATTATGAATGAAGCAGTGAAACGAAATATACCCATTGTCTTTTTTATAAATAAACTTAAAAAAGAAAATGCAGATTTCTATGAGGTTTTAAAAAGTTTGAATGAAATTTCAAGGAAAAAGATTGTGCCTTTTAATCTTCCGATCGGTAGGACAGAAAATTTTGAAGGTGTTGTAAATATCGTGAAAGAAAAGGCATATATTACAAAAGAAGGTAAAACAACTGAAACCGAGATACCCGCTGATTTAAAAGATAAGGTTTCAAAATACCAGGAGCTTTTTATTGAGTGTGCAGCGGACAGCGATGATAATTTGATGAATAAATATCTTGAATCCGGTTCTCTAACAATCCAGGAATGTATTCCGGCGGTGAGAAAATCTATTATAGAAAATAAAGTGGCTCCTTGTTTCTGTGGCGAAGGGCTTGAACTCATAGGCATTAAGGATTTTATCAATATGGCAATGGAATTTTTGCCTTCTTATGAAGAACTTCCAGAATTCGTCCTGGATAACAACAAAATAAAGAGGAATGAAAATGAACCTTTTGTCGGCTATGTTTTCAAAACCATTGTTGAACCTCATCTTGGTGAGGTCTGCTATATAAAGGTTCTGAGTGGTAAATTGAGTATCGGTAATAGTGTGAATAATACTACACAGAATGCAGAAGAAAAGATTGCCCAGATATATTTTATAAAAGGAAAAGAGAGAAAAGAGAGTAATATTTTGTCCGCAGGAATGATTGCTGGATTGGTGAAACTAAAAAATACCAATACCGGTGATACACTGGCAAAGATGAATATAAAACTACCACCAATTGAATTTCCTGCACCGTCGATATCAATGGCAATCGTACCCAAGGCAAAAGGTGATGAAGAAAAGATTTCTAATGGCTTAACAAAATTAAGGGCTGAAGACCCTACATTCAGTTTTGCCTATGACCATGAAATAAAACAACTGATTATTTCAGGTGTGGGTGAGCTCCATCTTGATGTAATTCTTGCAAGGCTTCAGAGAAAATATGGTGTTAATGTGGAGTTAACAAAAACAAAGATAAAATACCGCGAGACATTTACAAAGAAGACTGAAGCCCAGGGAAAATATAAAAAACAGACTGGTGGACATGGGCAGTACGGTGATTGCTGGTTAAGGGTTGAGCCTCTACCCAGGGGACAGGGAATTGAATTTGCTGATGAAATCTTTGGTGGTGCGATACCTGCGCGTTATATACCGTCGGTTGAAAAAGGTGTGCGCGAAGCACTGGAAAAAGGTTATCTTGCAGGTTATCCTATTACCGATGTCAAGGTTACAGTCTATGATGGTTCATATCATCCGGTTGATTCTTCGGATATTGCATTCCAGATTGCTGCTTCAATGGCGATTAAGGCAAATGCAGAAAAAGGAAATGTGGTTCTCATAGAACCGATAATGGAAGTTGAAGTATATGTACCTGAAGAGTTTATGGGTGATGTAATCGGAGACCTTAACAGTAGAAGAGGTAAGATTATGGGAATGGAGGCAATGGGTAAGATACAGGTAGTAAAGGCGATGGTTCCCGAGGCAGAAATGTATAAATATTCAACGAGCCTCCGTTCTATGACCCAGGGGAGAGGATACTTTACAATGAAGTTCCATCATTATGAAGAGGTGCCACGAGAAATAAGCCAGAAGATTATTGAGGAGGCAAAGAAAGAAAACAAATAATGAGACCACTACTTATTAAATTTGACGGATTCGGGATACCGAGTTATGGAACGATGCTGGTTATATCATTTATCGTTGCCCTTTTTCTTGTCAAACGAGAGGCAAAAAAATACAATATTGCCCCGGTAATAATTGAAAATCTTGCATTCTGGTTAATGATAGGTGTAATAATTGGTGGAAGACTGCTCTATGTAGTATTCCATCACTCTGAATTCAGAGATATTATAAGCATCTTTGAGATCTGGAATGGTGGAATGATGTTTTTTGGCGGGTTCATTGGCGCATTTATCACTGGTGTAATCTATGTGAAGACACAAAAGATATCAATAACTCTGTTGAGCGACCTGGTAAGTCCTGCTGTCGCACTTGGTGAATTTTTTACCAGAATTGGTTGTTTTCTTAATGGCTGCTGTTTTGGCAAACCAACAAAACTACCTTGGGGAATTCATTTCCCCCACGGTTCATTTGCCTATCATGTCGGTTTTGATTGTCCAATACATCCTACGCAGTTATACTCTTCTTTATTCGGTTTACTACTCTTTTTCTTCCTCCAGCGCATGCTTCACCAGAAGCATTATCAAGGAGAAGTTTTTGCGTACTTCTTAATATTTTACGGAGGGTTCAGGTTTGGGGTTGATTTTATAAGATACTATGAAGACACTGGCAATTTTTTAATTAATCAGATAATCTCAATAATAATTGTGCTCGCGGGTATAATACTTCTAAAAAGGGCAAAAAAGGTTAATCTTTTGTCACAATAGTTGTTTTTATTCTTTCTGCAATAACTTCGGCAGAAATTGGATTCTCAAGATTAATAAAACAAAGTTGCCATAGATTCTTAACTTTCCTTGAAATGACGATTCTTTTACCATCACTACTTACCCTTGGATTCCAATCTGGCACATCATTATAGGTTAATCTTGTTAGAATTTTTTTATTAACATCAAATTTGTATATTTCAAATTCGCCATCAATATTAGAACGGAAATATAGATTATTGCCTGCAAGATGCGGGTCAGTCTCATCATACTTTGTATAATATAATAATCGTTCATCCGACCCATTTGGTTTCATAATGTATATATCTTCACTGCCATTTCGTTTTGACGAAAACACAATGAATTTTCCATCCGGTGTAAAAGAAGGAAAACCATCCCAGAAATTGTTCTTTGTCAATCTGAATGCCTGTTTTTGAATAAGATTTATTTTGTAAATCTCCCATCCGCCATCACGATTTGTGACATATGCAATTTCTTTTCCATCAGGCGAGAAGGTTGGCGAAAAATCTGTGTAATCATTATTGGTGAGTTTAATGGTTGAATCAGTTTTGATATCATATATAAATATCTCTTCGTCGCCATCAACACTTGAAACATATGCAATCTTATCACCCCTTGGTGAGAATGCGGGGTCAGTGTTCATACCCCGGTTCGTCAATTTTTTTACTATTGTGCCATCTAACTTTATTAGATATATATCCGAGATATCCCTTTTTGCTGCAGCAACCGCAAGTAATTCATTATCTGGGCCAAAACAACCTTTGAATTGATTCATTTTCCCCATTGGGATAGGACTTGAAGAGTATGGGTCAGTCATCAGAGATTTGGTTATGAGTAACTTCAATTCCATACTATCCTTCAAGGGCGAATTTAGTTCAACAAGCTTTAGAAAATGCTCATACGCTCTCTGTGTTGAATCAAGAAAGATATAGGCAAGTGAAAGGTTGAAATGAATTTCAGGATTGAGTGAATCCGTATTTAGAACAGGTTTCAATGACTTTACTGCCTCCACATATTTTCCTCTTTTTATCGCTTCAGCCGCGCTTTTCACATCTGCTTTCTTTCCACAGGATAAAAAAATAATGAGAATGCATATTAAATAATTGAGTTCCCTAATTCTTTTTAAAGTTATCATTCTTACCTCTATCCCTAAACATTTTTATTCCAATTTTTATTGCATTTATCATCCCTGAAATATCACAAAGATTTCTGCCCGCAATATCAAGGGCAGCACCGTATAAAGGCGAAAGTCTTATAATAGGAAGACCCAGTGTCCAGTTTAAGCCACCTTTTCTTGATTTCAAGTAAACAAAACCCTGGTCATGATACATAACAAAAAAACCATCAAAGTTTTTGTTGAATAAAGAGTCGGCAGGGAATGGACCAAACGCATTTACTCCTTTACTTTTTGCGAGTCTGATACCTTGCTCAATTGCCTTTTCTTCACCATAACCGAATTCATAACCGTGAGGATTCAAAGCAGATACGCCGATGCTTGGTGATTTTTTACGGAAATATCTTTTGAGCCCATAATCAAATAGTAGAAGTTTATTAAAAATTTCTGACTTTTCTATTTTAAATGGAACATCGGCGATGGGAAGATGGGTCGTCAGAAACATAATTCTTTTATCCCGCAATATTCCAACCATGGCAAAATTCTTGATTTTGAAATATTCTGCGAGAAACTCTGTGTGTCCAATAAAGTTTTTTAAAAATTTTTTTATCACATCCTTAACGATTGGAGCAGTGATAAGAACATCAGGATTGCTGTTTAATGCGGATTTTATGGACTCTATGGCAATTCTGCCGGTTTTCTCATCGGGTTTACCAACTCGGAAATTAATATCAGGGACTGTATCAGTTATAAAATCTTTTATCAAATAAAAATTCTTTATGAGATTGAGTCCCTTTGCAACCCTTTTAAAAATATTTTTGTTGCCGTAAATCAATGGTTTGTATTTCAAAAACCGTGGAACAGATTTTAAGACGAGTTCCGGTCCTATTCCTGCAGGGTCACCTATCGTTACTGCAATCTTCATAATAATCAAACACCTCTTTTTTCTTTACATTCCCTTGAGGAATGTTTAAAATTCTGTATTTTGTAATACCTTTGATTGTCTCTATCTCAATCACATCACCAACCTTTATCTCTTTAGAAGGTTTTGCAATCACCCCATTTATCTTAACTAATTCTTTATCGCATATCTCCTTCGCGGCAGACCTCTGCTTGATTATCAATGTCTTTTTCAGAAATAAATCAAGCCTCATAATAGATTGATTATAGGATAAAAATTTTAAAAGTCAAGATATTATTGACTTGGCAAAATTTTTAATTATAATCATCAATTGTAAAAAGGAGTGATAAAATGAAAGAATATAAAAATTTTATAAATGGCAGATTTGTTGATTCTAAATCAAATAGGACCTTTGAAAATAGAAACCCTGCAAATTGGGATGAGATTATCGGAATCTTTCCAAAATCAAATGCTGAAGATTTGAATATGGCAATTGAGGCAGCAAAAAATGCGTATCCAAAGTGGCGGGCAATTCCATTACCAAAGAAGGCAGAGATTATGCGCCGTGCAGCTGAGATTATGATTTCCAAAAAAGAAGAAGCGGCAAGGCTTATGACCAGAGAAATGGGTAAGGTGATAAAAGAGACAAGGGGTGATTACCAGGAAGGGATTGATACTGCTTTATATGCTTCAGGACAGGGCAGGAGATATTTTGGTTATACGGTTCCTTCAGAATTGCCCAATAAGATTGCCTTTACCCGTCGTGAACCGCTTGGCGTCTGGGGACTTATCACACCCTGGAATTTTCCTGTTGCCATTCCTTCATGGAAGATATTCCCTTGTATTCTGAGTGGTAATACAGCAATTATAAAACCCGCAACCGATACACCAGCTTCTGCAGGAGAACTTGTCCAGGTTCTTTATGAAGCAGGATTACCAGAAGGAGTATTGAATATTATTTATGGTGGTGGTGGAGAAATTGGTGAAGCAATGTTGAGCCATAAAGACATAGTTGGGATTTCGTTTACAGGTTCTTCTGATATAGGAATGAGAATAGGTGAGGTCTGCGGTAAAACTCTTAAACGCTGTTCGCTTGAACTCGGTGGCAAAAATGGTCAGGTTGTGCTTGCGGATGCAAATTTAGAACTCGCCTTAGATGGAGTTATATGGGGTGCATTCGGTACCACAGGACAGAGATGCACTGCAACATCAAGATTGATAATTGAGGAACCGATTTATAATAAATTCTGCGAGATGCTCAAGGCAAGGGTTGAAAAATTGAAACTTGGTAATGGTCTTGATGAAACTGTTGATGTAGGTCCTCTTGTCAATAAGGCTCAAAGGGATACAGTTGCTATGTATGTTGATATTGGCAAAAATGAAGGGGCAAAATTATTGACGGGTGGTGAATATTATACTGAAGGTGAATGCGCAAAAGGATGGTTCTATCGACCAACAGTATTTATTGATGTACTTCCCACAATGAGAATTGCCCAGGAAGAAATTTTTGGTCCTGTTCTTTCGGTGATAAAGGCAAAGGATTTCGAAGAAGCGATGAAAATATTGAATGGCACGAATTACGGATTATCTTCGAGTATTTACACAAATGACCTTAATAAGGCACAGAAGGCAGCAGAACTTGCTGAAACCGGCATTGTCTATATCAATGCACCCACAATTGGTGCTGAATGCCATCTGCCATTTGGTGGGATGAAGAACACAGGAAATGGACATCGTGAAGGTGGTTGGACCGCTTATGAGATATTTACCGAGGTAAAAACCGTTTATATTGATTATTCAGGGACTTTACAAAAGGCGCAGATTGACACCTGGAATGAGTAAATGCTTAGAAGTCCGAGATACCTAAAAATATGAAGAAACCCAAAATAATTACGGAACTACCGGGTCCCAAGGCTCGAGAGTTTTTAAAAAAGGATTCAAAGTTTATATCACCTTCTTATACAAGGGCTTATCCCGCCGTGCTTGAAAAAGGAAGCGGTGTATGGATTAGTGATGTTGATGGCAATGAGTTTCTTGATTTTTCTTCAGGTATTGCAGTCCTTGCCACAGGGCATTGTCATCCTGAAGTTGTAAATGCAATCAAAGAGCAAGCAGAAAAATTACTCCATATGTCCGGAACGGATTTTTATTATCCGTATCAGATTGAACTTGCTGAAAAACTCGCTGAGATTGTGCCCGGTGGAAAGAATAAAAAGGTATTCTTTGGAAACTCCGGCGCCGAGGCAGTGGAATGTGCAATGAAACTTGCTCGTTATCATACGCGTCGACCACGATATATTGCATTCACCGGTGCCTTTCATGGTAGAACTTACGGTGCGTTGTCCTTAACTTCTTCAAAAGCGGGACAGCGAAGATTTTTCGGACCGCTTCTTCCAGATGTAACCCATGTCCCTTACGCCTACTGCTATCGGTGTCCATTTAATCTTTCCTATCCTTCCTGTAATCTTGAGTGCGTGAAATATATTGAAGAAGTTGTCTTTAAAAAGATTGCACCGCCTGAAGAAGTTTCGGCAATATTTGTTGAACCAATTCAGGGTGAAGGTGGATATGTAATTCCACCTGATAGTTTTATTCCCGCACTCAGAAAATTGTGTGATGATTATGATATAATTTTGGTCGATGATGAAGTTCAGACTGGTATGGGTAGAACTGGAAAAATGTTTGCCATAGAGCATTTCAATACCAAGGCAGATATGTATTGCATTGCCAAAGGCATTGCATCTGGATTACCACTTGGTGTCTGCGTTGCCAATAGCGGTCTGATGGATTGGCCACCTGGTGCCCATGCTTCAACATTTGGCGGTAATCCTGTATCTTGTGTATCAGCATTAAAAACGATTGATTTATTAGAAAATGGATTGATTGATAATGCAGCAAAACTTGGGGCGGTTGCACTGAAGAGATTAAATGAATTAAAAGACCGCTATGACTTTATCGGTGATGTCCGGGGAAAAGGATTGATGCTTGGAATTGAATTAGTTTCAGACAAAAAAACAAAGACCCCGATAAAAGATAAAAGAGATGGGGTTGTATATGAGGCGTTCAAACAGGGATTACTGATATTAGGTGCAGGAGAAACTGTGCTAAGATTAATCCCACCCCTGGTCATAAGTGAAGAAGAGCTCCAGACCGGTTTGGATATACTTGAAATTGCTATAAAAAAAGTATTCAAGATTTAACAATTCGATAAAATGTAGTAGCATACCGCCAAACAGAATAGCGGTTTACTCTGCAGAATAACAAAAAGGGGGACTTATCGTCCCCTTTTTAAATCTTTCAAGCAATCTTATGGATTTCTATACAATCCAAACAGGCAATCTGCGGTATCGGTCCGTGTTCCATAATAATCATCATAGGCTACAAAAGAGATTTTTGCTTTTGCTTCATATAAGTTATTATTAACCAAATAATTCAACACCGTATCAACGGGTAAAGGTAAATTTTCAAGGATTGAGGTATCAACCTCGGCTGGTTCCACAATTCCTTTTACCTTCATATAAACTGAAACTTCAAAGGGCCCAAAGAACCGCACATCGTCTTTCGTATAATATTCCCACAGGACCTTCTCGACCGTGCAATCGACTGAGTTTTTTGCTACGAAATGTATCTCATCTATATTCACAATACCACCTGTATCAATCGGAGCAGCTACTGGATTAACAAAGGTAATCTCAATATCCGGCTTCAATTTCACTGATTCCCTTGCAAAATCGCAACCGACAAATAGTAGCGCAACCATCATAATAGCAAGAACTTTTCTCATCATACCTCCTTTATGATTTTACTATTTTATCCAATATTCCCCTTTTGTCAAGAGGCAATTTCACATATTTTCTACTGCCAATTTTCCCGGCAATTTTTTAACATATATTTTAAAATAGACCAAGTTGTGCTTCCGCAGATGACCTCTGGTCAAATAATTTTATCGTCCCAAATTCGCCATCATAACCAGGATTTATAATCACATCACCTTTTCGCGCCCTTTCAATGCTCAGGGCAATTTTCTCCTGCGTGTTATTCATCAATTCTTCAATAGGTGTATTCAATAGAATTTCAAACTCACTACCAAATAACTTACATAGTCTTTGATATTCATTTTTTACACCCATAGTTTCTCTTCCTACTCCCATTGCCTCAGCAATGATTTCTTCAAGGGGAATAAGATTTTTGTAAGGTATATTATTTTCCGAAAAGAATCCCTCTTGCCTATCCGCCAAAAGCTCAACCCGATGTAATACACCAACGGTTATGTTTCTTGAACAGACTGGACAAAGATTGTTATTTAGGCGCGCTTCTTTGGGTGAAAGTCTGACCTGACATCGGCGATGACCATCATAATGATATTTACCTTCTTCTGGATAAAATTCAATTGTGTAAAGAAACTTAGTTCGGTCTTTGTTTTCAAAAACACTCTTTAGTTCCTGGTAATTGAGTTCCTCACTAAATACATTTGCCTCCCGGCCCAGTCTATTTGGTGAATGGGCATCAGAGTTAGAAATTAATGTAAATCTATCAAGACAGGACAATCTCCAATTCATTGCTGGGTCTGATGAGAGGCCAGTTTCCAGAACAAAAACCTTGTCCGACAATGAGCCGAAACATTCTTCAACTGAATCAAAACCCGAGTTTGAACCCAAAAGAGAAAACCAGGGTGTCCAGATGTGTGATGGTACAAGGAATATTTCTGAGGAGATATCAAGGAGTGCCTTTAGCATTTCATCGGTTGCTAATGAGAGCGTAGGTCTGCCATCAACCTCAAGTTTGCCATATCTACCAAGGTAATTATTTATTTTTTCCACGGTCGGGAAATCGGGAGCAAATATGATATTATGAATTCTGCGCAATTTCTCATTTTTTGTATATATATTGTTTACCTCAACTGTAAGCACAAACTTAATCCCTGAATATTCATATATTCCATCCTTGAATTGAAGGTATTCCTTGAGTTCTTTCAACCATTCAGGATGGGTAAAATCTCCTGTGCCCACCATTCCTATTCCCTTCAATTTTGCATATTCAACAATCTTGGGAATGGACATTTCCTGTGATGTAGCACGGGAAAATCTTGAATGAATATGTAGGTCTGCAATCATCATATTTTACTTGCAACCCCCATTATCCTTGTATCAAACTCACTTGCAGGATTAAAAGTAAGGTGGCGATAGAATGAAATATCAAAACCTGCTGACCTAATCAAATTCCTTATCTCATCAATAGGATATGCCCTTTCCTGATGTAATTCTCTTATGGTAAGATTCTTCCCATCTTCATAGACATGCAGGGTGAGTTGGAGCGTAGAGATTCGTGTTTGAGAGTCAAATGTATTATTCCATATTGAATAGATTGAACCATCCCTTCTTTCAAATGTCTGATTTCCCCATTCTACCTGGAGGGCGTGGATTGTGTTCATATCAAAAATGAAAATTCCATTTTGTCTTAAATTATTATGAACAGCCCTGAAACAACTTAACAATTCTTCAGGTGTTAGAAGATAATTCAGACTGTCATAAAGACAGGTGATCACCGGAAGATTTTCGTTTAGAGAAAAATTTCTCAAATCACCTTTTATCAATGCAACCCGACCTTCCCTAAATAGTTGTGGGGAAAATCTCTGTCTGCAGATTTCAAGCATTTGTTCCGAGGCATCAATACCGATGACCTTATAACCTTTGTTCAACCATAATTCAATACATATACCTGTTCCACAGGCAATGTCAAGGATGATTCGTTCTTCAATATTGTGCATTAGTATTATCCGTTCTATGTAATTCACCCAGGACCGATAGTTTACGAAAGACATCAATCTGTCGTAGTAGGGTGCGATTTCGGTAAATGGGGGGCTAAAACCCTCTGATTTCATAATTAGGTGCTTCTTTGGTAATTGTTATATCATGGGGGTGGCTCTCTCTAAGTCCTGCCGGGCTTATGCTAATAAATTGAGCATTTTCCTGTAAGGTTTTGATATCCTTTGCACCACAATACCCCATACCTGATTTCAATCCTCCAATCAACTGGAATATCACCTCCTTAACATACCCGCGATGAGGAACCCTGCCTTCAACGCCTTCAGGCACGAGTTTCTTTGCTGCCTCCTGAAAATATCTATCGGCCGAACCACGCTTCATCGCTGATAAAGAGCCCATTGCCCGATATTCCTTGTATCTCCTTCCTTCAAGAATAATTGTCTCACCCGGGCTCTCTTCAGTGCCAGCAAAGAGGTTCCCAATCATTACACAGGATGCACCACAGGCAAGTGCCTTGACAATGTCACCAGAATATCTAATTCCGCCGTCGGCAATGATTGGAATATTATATCTCTTTGCTATCCTGGCACATTCCATAATTGCGGTAACCTGAGGTACACCTATCCCTGCAATAATTCGTGTCGTGCATATTGAACCCGGTCCAATTCCAACCTTTATTGCATCCACATCAATTTTTGCAAGATAAAGAGCGGCATCAGGAGTACCAATATTTCCTGCAACAAGTTCAATGTCAGAAAACTTCTTCTTAATATCTTTTATAAGTGCTGTTACACTCTTGGAGTGTGCATGTGCAACATCAACAACAATTGCATCAACTTCTTCCTCAACGAGCGCTGATACACGGTCGAGTGCCCGTTTGTCAACGCCAACTGCCCCTGCACAACGCAACCTTCCTGCCTGGTCAACATTGGCATTGGGATGTTCCATTTTTTTAACAATATCCTTTATTGTTATGAGCCCTTTCAGCTTTCCTTTACGGTCAACGATGGGCAACTTTTCAATTTTATGTTTTTTTATGATTCTGCGTGCCTGTTCGAGCGTTGTGCCTTCAGGTGCAGTTATCAAACCGTCCTTGGTCATAGATTCTCTTACTTTTTTATTTAGATTGTCTTCAAAGATTATATCACGATTTGTAAGCATTCCCACAAGGTGGAATTCATTATCCACAACCACGACTCCTGAAATGTTGTTTTTATCCATTAAATCCTTTGCCTCGCGGAGACTCATATTTTCGGTCACAGTTATTGGATTTACTATCATCCAGCTCTCCGCCCTCTTTACCTTACGTACCTCTCTTCGTTGTTCTTCAATGCTCAAATTCTTATGAATGACACCGATACCACCCTCCTGGGCAATAGCAATTGCCATTGCTGATTCAGTCACCGTATCCATTGCTGCACTCACCAGGGGAATATTCAATTTAATATTTCTCGAAAATCTGGTTTTCACATCGCACTCACGGGGTAAGACCTCGGAGTATTGAGGAACTAACAAAATATCATCAAATGTAAGCCCTTGTTTTATTCTAAGTTCTTTCATTTTTTATTATAATAAAATTAGTCATCTTGTCAATACAATTCAAAAATTCCTTTTAAAGAAGTATATCTTCTGGCTCACTGGATTCCAGTCTAAATTGGGAAATGAAGGTTCAAATTCAAACCCTAAAATATTATACTTTCTTTCAAACACCTTGATAAGTTTATAATGATTCTGATTAAAAAGGTGGCGTATAAAGTTACGGCCATTTACTTCACCCATTTCATTATAAGGAAGTTCCTGGATTTCTATCTGGGTAATAAAAAAATATTCCGGGGCGAAATAAAGTAATGTGTAATAATCATAGTTTGTTTTGATAAAATCATAATAGAGATTGTCAAAAATTTCTTTATCAGTTGGACCAAAATTATTTCCATCATAATACGGGTATTCAACTGGTGGTGTATATCTAAAAGGCATTACCGTTGGACAGCCGATACTCATTTTTGCAGGAATATTTTTGAAAACCCAGTCAGCAAATTCATACCTTGTATCTAAATGACGCATTCTGTCAAGCAGTGCCATTGTGAATAAAAATGTGTAAACGAATGAAATGATTGAGTAGCCGATAAAACAATATGGAAGAAATCTGGTCTTTATTAGTTTAACTAATGAGATTAATGCAGTGGCAATAATGATTGAAATAAAAGGAAGAGCAGGTAGAGAATGCCGTAAATGGGGGGATGGAGAAATTGTCATAATTATATAAAATGGAATTAAAAAAGATAAAAGAATTTTATCCGATAGGTTTCTTCGGTAAAGTGCAAATCCAATAGAAATGAATGTTAGTATTGCAAGAGGTAATCTAAGCGAGTGGTATATCACATAAACAAAAGGTTTTATTGGATTTGCAGGATATTTATTATAGGCAAAGAGTCCCTTCGCGCCAAAAATGCCACCAAAACCATCAGGGTTTCCAAATAAAAATTCACGGAATGATATCAAACTGTAAGGAGTTGTTATAAAGAATACTATAATCATTATCATTATTGTCATCAGTAGATATTTCCATCCTAATTTGCGATATTTAGTATAAAATATTAATAGAAAAGGAAATATTAGTAAAATATTCATATACTTTGTTCCCAGTGCCAGACCGAGGAGAATGCCACTTAAAATAAACCATTTTTTATTTATTTCTTTTTTATCGATACACCTGACGAGATAATACAAACATAGCATTGACCAGAAAACGGCAGGGCTATCTACGACAAAAAAATGTGATTGAAAAACAGGCGTCGGTAGGATTGCAAAAATGAATCCGGCAATCAATCCAGTTTTTTTATCATAAAGTTTTGTAACTGTTAAATATATCAACAAAACGGCTAAGATGCTTTCAACAACTGTAATGAATCTTCCAACGATATACATTTTCTGATAATCATTCAAGGTCATATTTTCCACAGGCTGTCCCTGTAGATTTGTCATTGTGGGAAGCGAAAAATTTTTGATATAGCCAATCCAATGTCCAATCTTTATCCCCAAAAGCAGTGTATAATAATGAAGAGAAGGATTGATAAAATAATGGGGATTTAAATCATCCGGTCTCATTTGTAGGATCATATTTATCACAAATGACTCATCCTGGTATCCTGAACGATAATATGGTTTTTTGGGTATGGCCCAGTCAAATCCGCTCAACCGCAGGTATGATGCCAGAATAACTATTAGCAAAAGCAAAACAAAATATCTATTCGTTGTAATTTTCTTTCCCAAGAAATGCCGCATATGTTGATATTTCTATTAAAATAATATATAATTGGCAAACAAAATCAAGATGAAAAATTTTTTCATTGATAATAAAAGCAACAGGCACGGCAGACTGGAAAGAACTTTTTATCAATGATAATTTTACGGAGTTCTTTCATAGCGTGATTATTCCAGCATTCAAAAAATTTATTTTCTTTAATATTTCCCAATATGTAATCCGGACAGGATTCTACACTGCCATCAGGCAGGATTGTGGCAGTATTCCACATTGCCCGACAACTGCCCTTATAAATCTTATCAAATTTACTGGGGGATTGATAATATACTAAAAATTGCTCAGCATTAAATTTGGGAAATACCTTAATGATTGGTTTTTTCTTAAATAGTTGATTTATTACTGATTGAATCTCAAAAAAATCACCTGGCGAAGGCCGATAATGGTCTGCATAACACCAGTAATTCAGATTTTTGTTAAGTTTATTTAAAAGAAATGCCTTGTGATTCATTATTGCATCTTCATCAAGATAGAGTGGATAAATAAACTGAACCATATCTATCTTGTATTCTTGAGCAATAGAGATAATGTTATGCAATGTTTGGGGTTTGGTAAGATTTATTATTGAATTTATTTTCAAAATTGGTAGATATTTTTTAAAAGTATTCAATCTTTCCAGTCCCTTAATTACTTTATCAAAAGTTCCCGTAACTCCCCGGATTTTATCATGGTTATCTTTTGAACCGTCTATTGAAATATCAATTTGATTGACACCGAGTTTTATAATTTCTTCTGCACAATCTTCGAGGAATGTTCCATTGGTCGTGATGTGAAGGTATAATTTATTTTTCTTTATATATTCAATGATTTTTATAATATCTTTATAAATAAAAGGCTCGCCACCAGAAATATGAATTTTGGGACTAAATGTTCTTATTTCCTCAATTATTTTGAACCAATTTTTTTCATCCATTTTCTCTTCAACGCGTGCATATCTTTCGAAACACATTTCGCATCTTAAATTACACCTGAATGTAGGATAAATATTTACTGTCTCAGGTGCCAGAGATTGAGTTTTAAGAACATAATAACTAAAATTTGACCTTAATTTGTTTATTAAAATTGTTGGCACAACTTTAGGATTTGAAAATGCAATTTGAAATTTATGCAATAATCTTTCCATTTTAAAATTGGTTCAATGCCCAGATTGCAGTTTCCCGCAAAATCTTACTACGAGATTTTGTGAAGTTTTTTATTAAAAAAATAGTTTTTTTATCCTTTATATTACCCAGCGCAATAAGGGCATTCCTTTGCATTGCTTCAAAATTTATCCACCGCGCACTTATCTGATTGTCTTTATATTTATTACGGTATGTATCTTCGTCCATTTTGAGAATTTCAACGAGAGAAATGTAAGGACCTACAACGCCAATATCGGTTTTTGGTGGTTCGGGTTTTATTTTTTTGTTGATCGGGCATACTTCCTGACAGGTTGTGCAACCATAAAAACGATTGGACCAGACTCGTGCAATAGCGTCTGGAATTATATCGAGATGATTGGTCAAACTCTGGATGCATCTATTTCTATCAATTATATAGGGCTCTATTATTGCTTTTGTCGGACACGCATCTATGCATTGTCTGCATTTGCCGCAATCAATATTTAGTGGCTCATCAGGTTCCAATTCAAGATCGGTTATTATCTCGCCAAGGACAATCCATGAACCATAAAGTGGATTGATAATTATACTGTGTTTTCCATAATATCCAGTTCCACTCCTTTGGGCAATCGGTTTTTCTGCAATCGGACCGCAGGAATGAACCGCAACCTTTACCTTATATTTTTTCTTCAATACTCCTGCAAGTTTTTTCAATCTCTTTTTTAACTCTTTATAGTAATTACGTTGTGTATAACGGGCAACTGTGCCATAAGGTTCACCAGGAATGGATGGATTGATTTCTTCGGGTACCAGATAAAATAGAAATGAACTTATGATTGATTTGGCTTCGGATAAAACTGATGCTGGGTTGCAGAATGCATTAATATCTTTACCTAACCAGTATTTATTACCAAGAAATAAACCATTGTTGCGCTGTTTTATTATATCTGCTGACTCTTTCGTAAAAGGCATTGCGGAAGTAAATTTAAGTTCTATCCCCAATTCTTTTCCCAATTCCTTTACCTCTTTGTTCATAATCATTTTTCGTGGCTAATAGACTTTTGATTACTCTTCAGATACGCCTGCAGGACCTTCTTCTTGTCGTGGCCCAATTTATTGGGCATATCAAAAAATGCAGGGATTATTATGCGCTACTTCAGAAGGATTCCTAAAGGGAAGAAGACGAGATAACCCAGCACTAATAATATCGGTGCGAGCACTATATCACCGGTTCTCAGAAGAATAAATCCGATGATTAAAGAAGCGAGCCCGGCACCAAAAAACAAATAATTCTTTTTTGTAAATTTAACTTCAATCAGTGCCTCAGGTTTTTTTTCTTTCTTTTCTTTTTTTGCCATAAAGACCTCCGTTATTCTATCTTTAATTCGGTCAATGTTAAAAACTCACCATTTTTGATGGTTTTAATATTATAAGTTCTCTCTTTTAATAGAACCTCGGATAATTTACTTGATAGGTTTACACGCTCATAGCCAGACAATTTGCGCAGTGCCCAGAGAGTCTGAAAAAAATTCATTATAATTTGGTCATCAAGGTCAACATTATTCGTCTTTAATGCCTGTTCTGCAGTAGTGTCAATCCCCGATGTCGCAAAGACTGCATATTCTACATATTTTTCACCAAGTCTAACAACCCGTTCATTATCAAATACCTCGGTTCCCAATATTTTAACATCCTTGAGACCATAATAATGTATCTGGGGTGCAGTATTGATAATCATATCTGCATCCATTGCGAGAAAAATTGCTTCGGGCTTTTTCTTTTTTATTCTTTCCAATTCGTATCGTAATGTTACAGAATCCGGATTAAATGATTCAACAGCAACTATTTCACCGTCGTTCTTTTTTACCTCTTCACCAAAGACACCGGCCATTGTCGCATAGCGTTGACTTTCTGAAAAGAGCACAGCAAATTTAACAAGTCCAAGTTGTTTTGTACAATATCGGGCAATTGCCTTCGCCTGCGGTTCTTGCGTCTGCGCTGGTGTAAACACGAATGGGAGGTCATTTAGTTTTAATTCAATATTTGTTGGAATGACAAGGGGAACACTCCGTGCGCTTGCATACCCGGAAACACCTAATGCCTCAATAGAAAATATAGGTCCTATAATGAAGTCGACCTTTTTTTCATCAATAAGTTCTTTTGCCGCAAGTATCGCATTCACTGGATCGGATTTTGTATCCACTAAAATTGTTGTAAATGAGAGATAATTATTTTTTGCAAAAATTTTTACGACCTCTTTTAGTTTCTCTCCATAACGACTGAATTTACCAGTTACGGGCAACAATATTCCTGCCTTACCAGTTGCTGCTCCCATCTCAGTGAGTCTTTTAAAATCTGTA
>FMJZ01031613.1_pt1 | contig 17400 bp, 11 predicted proteins | sample 1987881 | NCBI WGS metagenome assembly FMJZ01 (sample SAMEA4378227, study PRJEB15110) | soil metagenome | biome: soil; feature: Field; material: Soil | place: India | collected 2015-03-11 | depth 0 m
ACTTAGGGAGTGCCAAACAGAGCATTAAGCCTTACTTAAAGGAAATTCGCCCCCATCAGTGGGTAAAAAATGTTTTGGTTTTTTTGCCTATGCTCGCGGGGCATCAGTTTAATTTGCCCACTTTTGGAATTTCGCTGGTGGCAGCGGTTGCTTTTAGTCTGACGGCGTCGAGTGTCTATGTGTTGAATGACCTTTTGGATTTGCAGGCCGATCGCGCCCATCCTCGGAAGCGTCATCGCCCCTTTGCCGCTGGGGATATTCCCCTCTCCCATGGGATATGGCTGATTTTGATTCTCCTTGGTGTTGGCATGGCGATCGCCACCACCCTTAGTTGGCCATTTGTGGGCATTTTGCTGGCGTATTATGGTCTCACAACTGCCTACTCCTTTTACCTAAAGCGACGGATTATTATTGACATTTGCACGCTGGCTGGTCTTTACACCATTCGCATCTTTGCGGGTGCGGTGGCCACGGGAATTTCCCTAAGTGTCTGGCTTTTAGCCTTCTCTATCTTTTTCTTCTTTTGCCTAGCAACGGTCAAGCGGCAAGCCGAACTGGTGGATCATCGTCACCGCAAGCAACTCAAGGCCAGTGGTCGGGGCTACCACATTGACGATTTGCCGATTATTAGCATGATGGCCATTGGAGCGGGTTATGTCTCGATTTTGGTGCTGGCGCTCTATATCAACTCTCCCCAAGTGCAACTTCTTTACACAAGGCCACAGGTGCTCTGGGGCATTTGCTGTGTGCTTCTATATTGGATTACGCGAACCATCCTGCTGACCCATCGCGGGTTGATGCACTATGATCCAATTGTTTATGCAATTAAAGATCGCCAAAGTCAAATCTGTTTCTTGATCTGCCTAGTTTTATTTATTCTTGGTGGAATTTTATGACTTTACAAACTCTAATTATTCGCTATACAGCCTTTGCGGTTATTGCTACCTTTATGAATTTATTTTCTCAGAGGGTGATATTACTCATTGATAATAGCTTGCCTTACTTTATAACCGCAGTGGCAATGGGTACACTCGTGGGTTTGCTGGTGAAATACTATCTGGATAAGCGTTGGATTTTCTTTGATCATAAAAAGGGTGTGCATCACTATAGTCGCCAATTTAGTCTGTATGCTTCGATGGGGATTTTCACAACGACCATCTTTTGGGGATTTGAAACCGTATTTTGGTTGATTTGGCAAAGCCATTTCATGCGCGAAATTGGCGCCATTATTGGTCTAGCCATTGGCTATGTGGTCAAGTATCACTTGGATAAACGATATGTCTTCTCCCATGACGCCTAGGGGTTCTCTCAAAACGCTCTGCGGCTGGGGGCGGTATCCTGTGCAGACCTGTCATGTTTATTGCCCGCGCTCAGAATCCGAAATTATCCAGCTTCTCAAGAGTGGTTTGCTGCTTATTGCCCGAGGAAATGGCCGTGCCTACGGAGATAGCGCCCTCAATCGGGAAGCAACGCTGCAAATGCACCACTTCAATCGCCTATTGGGGTTTAATCCGCGAACTGGTCAATTGATTGCTGAGGCGGGGGTGCTGCTGGCGGAGATTCTAGAGATTTTTGTGCCTCGCGGTTGGTTTCCCTTGATTACTCCCGGTACAAAGTTCGTGACTGTGGGGGGTATGATTGCGGCTGATGTTCATGGCAAGAATCACCACAAAGAGGGCAGTTTCGTTCATAGTTTGGACTGGCTGGATCTCCTAACCAGTGAGGGGCAAATTTATCGCTGCTCCCCTTCCGAAAATCAGGATTTGTTTTACTGGACGGTGGGGGGAATGGGCTTGACAGGGGTGATCCTCAGGGCAGCCTTTCGATTGCGCCCCATTAAAACTGCTTGGATTCGCCAAACGACCCGTATCGCTAAGCATTTGGACGAGGTGATTGATCTCTTTGAGGCAGCTCAGGACGTGACCTACTCCGTGGCTTGGATTGATTGTCTGGCGACTGGTTCTCGGTTAGGACGGTCTGTGCTCATGCTGGGCGAACACGCAACAAGGGAGGAGTTGCCAGCCAAATATCGCCAAAGGCCACTGTGGACTCCGCGACGACGCAAAATCTCGATTCCCGTGGATTTTCCCAATGGTGCCTTGAATGCATTGACTGTGCGTGCCTTTAATCAACTGTATTTCCTCAATAGTCAGCGCAAAGCGGGCCAGTCCTTTGTGGATTGGGATACTTTCTTCTATCCCCTTGATAGTTTGTTGGGATGGAATCGCATCTATGGGCGCCGTGGCTTTGTCCAGTTCCAATGCGTCTTGCCCCTGAGCACTGCCCGCGAAGGTTTATTGGCGTTACTGCATTGCACCTCAGCCGCAGGAGCGGGCTCCTTTCTGGCGGTCTTGAAGAAGTTGGGGGATCAGCAGGGCTATTTTTCATTTCCGATGGCGGGTTATACCTTGGCCTTGGACTTTCCGATGTCTCAACGCACCCTCAAGGTTTTGGATCAACTGGAGGAGATCACTCTACAGTATGGAGGTCGCTTTTACCTCGCCAAGGATAGCCATTTAAGTCCGATGCGTCTGCGCCAGTCCGATGCTCGCGTAGAAACGTTTGTCAAGGTCAGGAATGCCCAGCAGTGGACGGTGAACTTTGCTTCGGAACAGTCGAAGAGGTTATGTCTATGAGGGCTCCTGTGCTGATTTTGGGGGCGACTTCCGATATGGGGCGGGCGATCGCCCAGCGGTTTGCGGCTGAGGGCTATCCAATTCAATTGGCCGCACGGCAGGTGAGCCGCCTAGAGCCAGATAAGGCGGATCTGGAAATACGCTACGGTGTGCCCGTCAGTGTCCATGAATTTGATGTTTTAGCGGTGGAGACCCATGCAAGTTTTATCCAGCAACTCCCGGAGCAACCGGCGATCGTGATCTGCGTTGTCGGCTGCATGCCAGACCAAAAAGCATGTGAGCAGGAGTTGTCCCTTGCCCTTGAAGGGATGCGCACCAATTATGAGGGCCCGGCCGTTATTTTGAGTCTGTTTGCCAATGTGTTTGAGCAGCGGGGGTTTGGGACGTTAGTGGGGATTTCCTCTGTGGCCGGGGAACGGGGGCGGGCGAGTAATTACTTCTATGGCTCTGCGAAAGCTGGGTTCACAGCATTTTTGTCAGGATTGCGGCATCGCCTTGCCAAATCAGGAGTACAGGTCTTAACCGTTCTGCCGGGCTATGTGAAGACACGGATGACTGAAGGTATGAAATTGCCCTCCCGACTCACAGCGGAGCCAAAGGAAGTGGCCAATGCAATCTTCACCGCCATAGAAAAAAAGAAGAATGTGATCTATGTGCGCCCCATTTGGCGCTGGATCATGGTGCTGATTCGTTGGATTCCTGAACCCTTGTTTAAGCGACTGTCTCTGTGAACCGCCCATGGCTTGCTGCATTACCCTGCTGACGGATTTTGGTCATCAGGATGTTTATGTCGGTGTGATGAAGGGGGTAATCTTCAGCCTTTATCCCCAAGCACAGGTGATTGATCTGTGCCATGAAATTCCACCGCAGGATTGTCGCACGGCCAGTTTTCAACTGCTGCAAGCGTTACCCTATTTTCCCCCGCAAACGGTGCATCTCGTGGTGGTGGATCCGGGGGTGGGGACGAGTCGGCGGGCGATCGCCCTCGATCTGGGGATCGGGTATTGTGTGGGGCCCGATAATGGGGTCTTTAGTCAGGTGTGCGATCGCTACCCCCCCCGGCGAGTGGTTGAACTCACCCAGCCGCAGTTTTGGCGTACCCCTAACCCCAGTGCCACCTTCCATGGCCGGGATATTTTTGCCCCCGTGGCCGCCCATTTAGCCGCAGGAACAGATCTCGCGCGCCTTGGTTCTGCCATTGACCCAGACAGTTTGGTGCGCTTGCCCGATCTCACCTATGAGATTACCCCCCAAGGCGTTCAAGGCTGGGTTCAAGCGATTGATCACTTTGGTAATGTCATTACTACGCTCCCTGCGGCTCTCTTAGCCAAGGGCTACCACCAGATCCAGATTCAGGGGCAGCAGATTCCCCTCGTCCACACCTATGGCGATGCCCCACCTCAACACCTGATTGCATTGGTAGGTAGTCATGGGTTTATTGAGCTAGCGGTGCATGGCGGCAGTGCCCAATCAGTTTTAGGCTGCCAGAATGGCGATGCCCTGTGGCTAGTTTGAGGGGGGATTGCTCAGGACGGTTTTTGAGGCAATGCGCGTGTGCTTGAGGGCTGATTCACTGAGGGTGGAGTGTTGCTGTAGCTCTTGAGCCGAGGCTTCAAAGACTTTTGCTGCTTCCGTATCCCCCAGTTGGAGAGCAGTTTTAGCTGCACTCTGAAGAAAGGTGATAGCACCAGCAGTGTCCCCCGATTGCAGTTTCGTTTCCGCCAGTTTGGTTTTGCGGTATTTTTCGAGGGTGAGAATGCTCTGCTGTACCTCTGGATTCACTTGGGGGATGTGCTCTGGTTCTGCTGTGAGCGTCAGGGGAATCCTCTCGCAGAAAAGGCCAGTGGCTTGCTGCACGGGGTCATCGTAGCGGACTTGCACAAAACCAATGAGGTGAGAGCCCGGCGGCAAGGGTTGGGTGCTGAGGGTGATCAGGAGTGTCCGTTTGAGGGTAGCGGAAATATCGCCAACGCGAATCACATACTCATGGGGGTTGGGGCTTTCGTAGGTGAGTTCAATCGTATCGGGAGCCACTTGGTTCACCGGTTTGAAGTTCCCTAGTTGTGCCGCCTCACTCAGGGTCAGTAGGACATGGGCATTGGTGTAGTCCACGCTGCTGATGTGGCTAAAGAGGGACTGAAAACAGGCGATCGCCTGCTCAGCATACTCAATGAACATCAGCCGCCCGCCACCTGCATCGGCAATTTGCTCGAGGACATCCTGGTTCCAGTGAATGCCAAACCCCAAGGTATTAAACGTAATGTTGTACTCTGCTGCCAGTTTGGCCAATTCAAGGCAGCGCTGGTTATTGCCGTGCTCATTTTCGCCATCGGTGAGCAAAAAGGCTTGGGAGATGGTTCCCTGTTTGGCTTTGGCCAACTCCGTCAGTGCCAGTTTCATGCCTAAATCAATGGCGGTGCCCCCGCTCGCCTCAAGAGTTGCGATTTGGGCTTTGATGGTGGCTTTATCCTGCACAAATTGATTGGGCACTAACACCTTAGCGTTATGATCAAAGGCCACGACACTCAGGCGATCGCTCGGCTGTAATCGATCCACTAATGACTGTGCAGCTCGCTTGACCGTTGCTAAGGGAACACCTGCCATTGAGCCACTGTGATCTAAAATCAGGCAAAGATTGAGAGGAGCGCGCTGCTGTTGTTGTCGCTGTGCCGCTAACGTCAGTTCCAGTTGGCGCTGTGCCCCCTGTCCGGCACTGACAATGGGATCGCTGAGTTTGGCAATAAGTTCAACCGTCATCGTGGCAAGGTGTGCTGCTGACCTCACCTTACTATTTTGCCGATATTGTGCCGAAAACTGCCACGCTTGTCCTAGGTAATGATGCTGAGTTGGGAGGCCCCCCCTGTTTTAGTGACTTCAATGCGAGTTTGAAAGGCTTCCTTGAGGGCAGGGACGTGGGTAATGGCCAAAATGCAGTGAAATTCCGGGGCGATCGCGTTCAAGGCGGCAATCAGCTGTTCACAGCCCTGGGCATCTTGGGTGCCGAATCCCTCATCAATAATCAGAAACTGGACATCACTCCCCGATCGCTGTGCCAACAGTCGCGCCAAGGCTAAGCGCAACGCAAAATTGATCCGAAAGGCTTCACCCCCCGAATAACTTTCGTAGGGACGGGTGCCTTGGCAATCGGCAATGAGAATATCGAGGGTTTCAATGGGCTTGGTGTCAGCTCCACTGCGGCGGCGGCGCTGGGTAATGAACTGCACATGGAGTTGATGGTTGCTGAGGCGACCAAGGATATGGTTGGTTTCTGCCTCTAGATGGGGCAAGACCGTTTCGATGAGCATGGCGGGAATGCCATTGTTGCCGAGGGCTTGGGCTAGCTCGCAGTAGAGGCGATATTGGTGGCGGAGGTGGGTAAGGGTTTGCTGTCCCTGTTCGTATTCCTGGGCGAGGCGATGGAGTTGCTCTAATTCAGCGGTGAGTTTGCCATGCTGGGCTAGGTTGGCCTCAAGGGTCTGCTGCTGTCTTAGGAGTTCCTGTTGACGTTGGTTCAGCTCGGCGGCAAGGCGGCTGGCAGCGCGAGCAGTGTCCTCAAGGGTGGCGAGTTCATCGGTAATGCGTTGCAGTTGCCCCTGTTGTTGCTGAAGTGTTTCCTCTAGGTGCTGGAGGTCTTGGCGGAGTTGGGGTTGGCGCGATCGCCCCCGTTGCAGGGTCTGATAGGCCTCATAGTCCGGTTCTAGTGCAGCTAGTTGTGCTTGAATTTGGGCATGCTGCTCAGGATCGTAGGCTAAGGCCGCCAACTGCTGATCAAGGGTGGCCAGCGTTTGTGCCAAAGGGGAGAGGGTTTCGAGGGCATTGAGTTGGCGTTGCAGTTCTTCCTGTTGTGCCACTAGGGTAGGCAGTTGTTGCTGAATTTGGCGGTATTGCCGCTGGGCTTGGCGGAGTTCCTGTTCCTTAGCTTCGGCCCAACGCCATTTTTCCACTTGCCCGCGGGCGATCGCCAGATTTTTCTCGTCATAGTTCAGGCGTGCCAGTTCGGCCTCAATTGCTTGCAGCTCCCCAAGGGTCTCCTGAGGGCCGTTCCTCAGCTGTCCCTCAATCTGCTGGATTTCCCCGGCCAAGCGATCCAGTTGGGGTTCTAAATCTTGGGTGCTTTGGAGTTGTTGCTGAAGTTGTCCCCGCTGCTCAAAAAGTTGCGTCAGTTGCGAGATTTCATAGCCCACCGTTAGATATTCCCGCCGCAGGACTTGAATTTCTCGCTCGGTGACTGCCAGTTGCTCGCGAATCACCCACACCTGATTCAGGAGTTCTTCCTTTTCAGCGGCATTGCGGCGCAGAACAGCCTCATGGTGCTGGGCATCGAGGGGACGTTGACACAGGGGGCAAATCGCTCCCGGCTGATTCAGCAGTTCTAAGCGCTGCTCCAGTTGATTAATTTGCCGCTCATACTCCCGCTGGCGGGCTTGCAGTTGCTCTAGGAAGCGGCGGCGCTCTAGTCCCTTTTCCCGCACATGGTCTTGATAGATGCGCTGTTTTTCAAGGGTTTCAATCTGGGCGGTAATCAGTGTCACTGCTTCTTGGAGAGCGGGTTGCCGTTCCACCTGTTGATGGAGATGCCGCCACAACTGCTGCAATTCATCGCGCCGGCTGCGGAGACGTTGCTCCTGCTGTTGCCGTTCCAGTTCGAGGCGCTGTTTGGCTTGCAGGAGGGGAAAAACTTTCTGCTGAAGCTCTTCCTGTGCCTGTAGCTGAGCGCGCGATCGCTGTAACTGTTCAAGGGCAGCGACAATCTGATTTTCTTGCTTGAGGAGCTTTTCCAACTGCTGGCATTGTTCCAAAAGGAATTGCTGCTGGCTCTCCAATCCATGCAGGGTGCGCAGAAGGTCTTGGCGCTGTTGGTTGAGGTTCTGCTGGTGGCGATCGCGCTCTTGGCGCAGCCGTTGATAGTCAGCAAAACACTGCTGCAATTGTGCTTCAGTGGTTTTCAGGCGCTGCCATTGGCTAAGGGCGGCTTCCAAGAGGGGGGCACGGGCTTCTAGAGCTGCAATGGCGGCTTCTTCTTGGCGGAGTGTCTGGCACTGCTGCTCCAGATGGGCGATCGTTGTCCCTAGGGTGTCTCGCTGCTGTTGTAGGTGTTCATAGTCCCGCTGTTGCAGTTGATGGACGTGGTAGGCCGCCTGTTGCTCTTGGAGCCGTTGTTGACACTGCTCGATTTGCTGCCGCTGGTGTTGAATCTGCTGGCTCACCGCTGCCTGTTGGGCGCGTAGGTGGGGCTCTTGGGCGAGTTGCTTCCCTAGGGCCTGGAGACGTTGTTCCAGAACGCTGATCTGGGCTTTGTAGTCACGGGCGCGATCGCGAGCCGCTTCCGCGAGGGTCTCGTACTGATCTAAGCCTAAAAGGGTCGCTAAGAGTTGCTTGCGCTCACTGGGGCGTTTGGCCATAAATTCATCGGCACGGCCTTGGCGTAGATAGGCACTGTTGACGAACGTGGCGTAGTCAAGGCGAAGAATTTGAATGATTTTTTCCTGTGTCGCTCGTAGCGATCGCCCCGTTAGCGAGGTGTAGCCCGCCCCTGTTTGAATCTGTAGCTCCAAAACCGTATGTTGCTCGCGGCGCCGCAACCGCACCACCCGATAGGTCTGCCCCTGAACGCTGAACTCAAAGGTCACTTGGGCTTCCATTTCGCCGTAGTAGATGACATCATCCTCACGGCTAGCGCGGCTTTGCCCCCATAGTGCCCAAGCGATCGCCTCAAGGAGCGAGGACTTGCCCGCCCCATTGGCACCACAAATACAGGCCAGATGTAACCCCGCAAAGGGAAGAGTGGCTTGGCGATAGCTGAGGAAATTGCGCAATACCAGTTGACGTGGAATCATAGGGCACCACACCCTTGATGTTTCCACAGTTTAGGGCATTCTCTAGCGAAGAATACGCCACTCGTGAGCCTCTGCCTAAAATGAAGATCAGGATCACGACCACTTGCCAACCCACTCTAACCCCCCAACCAGTGCGATTTTGCGGTACAGGACTATCACCGCTTACTGGAACTTGGGTTTCTGAGGGAAGATGACCACATTGAGCTCCGTCGCAGGGAACTGGTGCGAATGGCGGCCAAGGGAACAGCGCACGAAAGCTGTCGGCGGTGATTGTTGCGAACTTTACCGAAGATTGTGGGCGATCGCCCCACGCTTCAGTGCCAGTCGCCTCTTACTATTGCCTTTGATGGTGAGCCAGAACCCGATGTGGCGATCGTCAAAACTCGAGAAGATGACTATGCCTCAGCCCATCCCACGCCTGCGGACACGCTCCTTGTAATAGCAGTGGCGGATTCATCCCTAGAGTACGATCGCCCAGTGAAACTCTCTCTTTATGTTGAAGCATGTTGAAGCCAAGATTCCCCATTACTGGCTGTTCAATGTCAGCGATTGCACGCTGGAAGTCTATAGCGAACCTGCTGAAATTACACCGGGGCAGTTTGGCTGCCTCAGCAAAAAAATTAGTCCAACCAATGGCGTTGTGCAATTGCCGTAGTTCTCCGAACAAGTGCTTGAGCTTGCTTCTATTTTCCCAAATAAATGATCATCAGGTCAGCTAGGGTTGGGCACTCTTGAGCTTTTCCACCTCACACTGAAGCGACTGTTGTGAGCATATTCAATTCTTGCCAAAAGCGCCGTAAGTCTGATAAGAGTCATTTTTTGAAGGATGGAGCATCTCCCGCCCTTGTCTTAAATAGGGGATGCATAAACACTGATAGAAACCTCTTCCATTTCCGTCCCTGTGAAAAGGGGGGTCAATGTAACTTGTCTAAAGGAAATCTAAAATCCTGACTCAAGGACGATCGCAACTTGAATTCTGAAAAAAATTATGGTTTGCTAAAGATAGACACTCATTCATTACGAGTTCGCTGTCAGGCTTTGGTACTCTTTGATTGAATCGCCAATGAATAGACAGTATTTGATCCTTGAAAAGGTAGGTTAAAATGGGACGCAAACAAGTAGAACCCTTGACAGGTGCTGCTTTATTAGAGAAGTACAAACAATTGCAACATCTCAGCCACGAGGAAAAAGCAAAAGCCTGTGGCTACTACACCGTCACCCAAAGTGGTAAGGAGCGCATCAGCAAACTGAAGTTTAACAAGGCGCTTCTTGAAGCCTTGGGTATGAATCTTGATACTAAGTCAGGACGTGGTGGCAGCCGAGGCGGTCGCAGTGCGAGTTATCGAATTAAGGTACAAGCCAATGGCAATTTGCTCATTGGTTCAGCCTATACCAAGCAAATGAATCTCAAGCCGGGGGATGAATTTGAAATTACCCTTGGCCGTAAGCACATTCACCTCAAACAAGTGAGCAGCAACGGTCAACCCACCGACGATGAAGATTAATTTGATATCTCTAATCTGAGAGATGAGGTACCCCAAAGCCACCACCACCAGGGGTACAAATGCGCAGGCGATCGCCCGCTTGGACATTGATTGTGGCGGTTCCTGCTAAGGGATGGGGGATTTGGCCGAGTTTCAGCCATTGATTTTCACCAACTGCACCGCACTCACCACCCGCAAGGCCAAAAGGAGGGATTTTCCGCGACTGGCTGAGGAGGCTGACGGTCATGGGTTCCCGAAACTCAAGGACACGAATTGCCCCATCTCCCCCCGGTTGCCGTCCCTTGCCCCCGCTGCCCCGGCGACGGCAAAACTGCCAAACAATCACAGGGTAGCGGTTTTCGAGCACTTCGACATCAGTGAGCCGAGAGTTGGTCATGTGGGTTTGGACGGTACTGGCTCCGGCAAAGGTGGCTCCTGCCCCAGCGCCGCCACAGATGGTTTCGTAGTATTGATAGCGATCGCTGCCAAAGCTAAGGTTGTTCATCGTTCCCTGAGCCGCCGCCATAATGCCGAGGGCACCGTAGAGGGCATTGGTGAGGGTTTGCGAGGTTTCGACATTGCCAGCAACAACCGCCGCCGGAAACCGGGGGTTCAACAGTGAGCCTTCCGGCACCCGCAGTTCAATGGGACGCAAACAGCCCGCATTCAGGGGAATGTCCTCTTGCACGAGGGTTCGGAAGACGTACAGCACAGCCGCCTTGGTAATGGCAAGGGGAGCATTAAAATTGTCATTGGTTTGCTGGGAGGTGCCCTCAAAGTCGAGGCAGGCGGTGCCTTTGTTGCTATCAATGGTGATTTGCACCTGAATTTGGCTGCCGTTGTCCATCGCCACGCAAAAGCGACCCCCGTGGAGCGATCGCAGGCATTGGCGCACACACTCAGCGGCATTGGCTTGGCTAAATTCCATGTAGGCAGCAACAACCTCGCGACCATAGCGATCGCACAGCGTGATCAGTTCTTGTACCCCCCGCTGATTGGCGGCTATTTGGGCTTGCAGATCCGCCAGATTCTGCTCAGGATAGCGAGCCGGCCAAGGGGCTTGGGTCAACAGTTGGTAAATGGCCGCCTCTTGAAACTCCCCCCCATCCACCAGCAGCACATTATCGAAGAGGATTCCCTCTTGACGGACATCCGTACTATGGGCCGGCATTGATCCGGGACTTATCCCCCCAATGTCAGCATGGTGCCCCCGTGAGGCAACAAAGAAGGCGGGTTGCGCTTCCCCCTTGAGAAACACGGGGGTAATCACAGTAATATCCGGCAGGTGGGTGCCACCACGATAGGGGTTATTCGTGGCAAAAACTTGCCCCGCTCGGAGGGTGTGACCTTTCTCGGCCAGCAGTGCCTTGACACTTTCGCTCATTGACCCCAAATGAACCGGGATATGGGGGGCATTGGCCACTAGGTTGCCGGCGGCATCAAACAGAGCACAGGAAAAATCCAACCGTTCCTTAATATTGACCGAGGCACTGGTCTGCTGGAGCGTTACCCCCATCTGCTCAGCAATGGCGCGAAATAACTGCTGAAAAATCGCAAGCTGCACTGGATCGGCAACGGTGGCGGCCAGCTGCTTTGATGGTGCCGGCGATTCCTGAAGGGGATGCAGCCACAGCCCCCCTTGATCATCCACCTCTGCCTGCCAGCCCGCCTCAACCACATTGGTGCCCGTAGCATCTAAGATCAAGGCCACCCCTTCAATGACCTGATGGGCAGGAAGGCGATCTCGCTCATAGACCGGTGCTTTGTGCCATTGGCCTTTGCTATAAACCGAGACATGGGCAAGGGGCGTGAGTTCTGTGGCGGCATGGGGCATCGTGACCGCTGGAACTGATTGAACAGCAACGGCTTCAACCGCAATTTGACCGATGCGGAGCGATCGCCCCCGCACGTTAAACCCATAGCGATCGCGATGGGCTTGGGCAAATGCTGCTGCCATCCTTTCCAAATCTGCCCAGGGCACCCAGAGGACCGTATCTGTCCCCACATAACCTAAGCCAATGCGCACTTGACTTTGAATCTGCGGACGATCGACCCCTTGGGCAACAAGTTCAGCCATCGCTTGCTCTTTTAGCTGTTCAATTTGGCCTTGCAGCTCCGCCAGAACAGCGGGGGTTAGAGGTTGTTCAATCGTTTGCTCCTTGAGGACCCGCAGCTCCGCCTGACCAATGCCGTAGGCCGAGAGCACTCCCGCATAGGGATGGAGATACACCTGGGGCATGCCCAACACCTCGGCAATCAAACAGGCGTGTTGGCCGCCAGCACCGCCAAAACAGCAGAGGGTATAATCGCGCACATCGTGCCCCTGCTCTAGGGAAATTTTCTTAATTGCCTGTGCCATTGTATTTACGGCCACTTCAATGAAGCCAGCAGCCACATCGGCAACACTGCGGGCATCCCCGGTGCGCTCGTAGATCTCTTGGCGCAGTCGAGCAAATTGCCGTTCCACTGTCTCGCGATCCAAGGGCTGTTGACCATTGGCGCCAAAAACAGCAGGGAAATAGGCGGGCTGAATTTTCCCCAAGAGGATATTGGCATCGGTCACCGTGAGAGGTCCGCCACGACGATAGGCGGCAGGTCCGGGATTAGCGCCTGCAGAGTCTGGCCCCACTTGGTAGCACCCCTTATCAAATCGCAAAATGGAGCCGCCGCCGGCAGCGACCGTATGCACGGCTAGGAGGGGCGATCGCAACCGCACACCGGCAATCGTTGTTTCTTGCCACCGCTCATACTCTGGCCAAGGGGCCTCAGGATTGTGACGATAGTGGCAGACATCCGTGGAGGTGCCCCCCATATCTAAACCAATCAGCCGCTCAATCCCTGCGGCTAAAGCAGTGCGCACCACCCCCACCATCCCCCCGGCGGGGCCTGAAAGCAGACTATCCTTACCGCGAAAGCAGTCGGCCGCCACCACACCGCCATTGGACTGCATACAGTAGAGGGGAATCTCCCCCAGTTCCCCCTGCACCCCCTGTAGATAGCGATGCAGCACTGGCGATAAATAGGCATCCACAACGGTCGTATCGCCCCGGCTCACCAGCTTGATCAGGCCACTCACCTCGTGGGACACCGACACTTGGCTAAAACCCATCTCCTTTGCCAAGGCTGCCACCTGTTGTTCATGGTCAGGGTAGCGGTAGCCATGCACGAACACAATGGCGCAACTGCGGATGCCTTGGTCATACACCGCTGCCAATTGTGGCTTCAGGGCTTCTAAATCAAGGGGGATGAGAATTTCCCCTTGGGCACTCACCCGTTCTTTAACTTCAATGACATGGCTGTAGAGGGGCGGCGGTTGCTGAATCCCTAAGGCAAACAGATCCAGACGGTTTTGGTAGCCAATGGCCAGAGCATCCCCAAAGCCATGGGTAATCAGGAGCACCGTTGGCTCACCTTTGCGTTCCAAAAGGGCATTGGTGGCTACCGTTGTCCCTAGTTTCACAATTTCAACGGCTGCACTGGGAATGGGGGCATTGGGTGCTAGCCCCATGAGGGTACGAATTCCCGCTACTGCCGCATCACGATACTGCTCTGGATTCTCTGAGAGCAGCTTGTGCACCACTATTTGACCATCGGGACGGCGGGCAACAATATCCGTAAATGTGCCCCCGCGATCGATCCAAAATTGCCATTGACCTTGGCTCCCACTGCTCATTGAGGATGATGCTATCAGCGTTGCCAGTAGTCGAGCACCTGCTTAATGGGAGATAGAGGGGTTGAGATCACCACTGGTGGGAATTCCCTGACCGTGAAAGCCATTAGCCGTTTCCCCTTGGAGCCGTTGATGATGCTGGTGAATCAGTTGAATGGTACGGCTGACTTCCGCTGGAAAAATCACCACTAGGGAGCCTTGGGGAGCGCGATCAAGGGCAAATTGAATGGCCGCCACCTCGTCATGGATGATGTCGTATTGCCGTTGGACACTGTGGTGATGTACGCCCCGTTCAATCCAATGGGCAGCGTCGCCGCGAGGTCGGCCCCGAGTATCATCATCTTCTTTAATGATGATCCAATCAAAGATTTTCGCCGAGAGTTCACCCAGTTGTTCTAAGTCTTGATCACGGCGATCGCCCGGTCCGCCAACGACACCAATGCGCTGCCCCGGCCATTTTTGGACAAATTCACCAATAGCCTCATACCCTGCTGGATTGTGGGCGTAGTCCACTAAGACACTAAATTGCCCCAAATCAAAGAGGTTCATCCGTCCGGGGGTTTGTTCCACCGAGGTTCGGAAGGTGGTCAAGGCGGCGCGAATATGCTCAATACTGATGCCTTGGGCAAAGGCGGCTAGACTGGCAGCGAGGGCATTGGCAATCATAAAGCTGGCTCGACCGCCCAAGGTAATGGGCACATTTTCTGCCTGCTCAATCCGTAGCGTCCAGTCCCCTTTCAAAATTGAGAGATAGCCATTCTCATAAACGGCGGCGAGGCCCCCCTGCTGAATGTGCTGTCGAATAATCGGATTGTGGGGATTCATCGAGAAATAGGCCACTTGGGCTTTGACTTGGCGCGCCATTCCCGCCACTAGGGGGTCATCGGCATTCAAGACAGCATAGCCATTCGGCCAAGCGGATTCCACCACCACTGCCTTCAAGTCCGCCAACTGTTCAACGGTGTCAATATCGCCAAGGCCGAGGTGGTCAGCCTGTACATTGAGCACCACCCCGACATCACAGTGGTCAAAGCCCAAGCCGGAGCGGAGAATACCACCGCGCGCCGTTTCTAGGACAGCAATTTCAACCGTGGGGTCTTGCAGGATCAGTTGGGCACTTTGAGGCCCCGTGGTATCCCCTTTTTCCACCAGATAGTCACCTATGTAGATGCCGTCTGTGGTGGTGTAGCCAACGGTTTGCCCCGTTTGTTTGCAGATATGGGCAATGAGGCGGGTGGTGGTGGTTTTACCATTCGTGCCCGTAATCGCAAAGATCGGGATGCGGCAAGGCGTTCCCGGTGGAAAGAGCATATTCAACACCGGTTCGGCGACATTGCGGGCAATCCCTTGGCTGGGGTTCGTGTGCATGCGAAAGCCGGGAGCAGCATTGACCTCGACAATCACACCGCCAACTTTAGACAGGGGCTGGCTAATATCGGGGCTGACAACGTCAATCCCTGCGATATCGAGGCCAATGATCCGAGCTGCCCGCTGGCAAATCCAAACATTTTCGGGATGAATTTCATCGGTGCGATCAACGGCAATGCCGCCGGTGCTCAGGTTCGCCGTGGCGCGTAGATAACAAATTTCCCCCGGTTGCAAGACCGTATTTAGGGTATAGCCCTGTTTTTCCAAGAGTGTCCAAGTGTCGTGATTCACCTCAATGCGGGTGAGGATATTATCGTGACCCTCCCCCCGCTGCGGGTCTTGGTTGGTTTTCTCAATGAGTTCTTCGATAGTGGAGCGGCCATCGCCAATGACATGGGCGGGTACCCGTTCAGCAACAGCGACCACTTTGCCATTGACCACTAGAACCCGAAAGTCGCGACCCGCATGGTAGCGTTCCACAATCACTGATTTGGAGACACTGCTGGCAATTTCAAAGGCTTCTTCAGCTTCTTCTAAACTATTGATGTCAATCGTAATCCCCCGACCGTGGTTGCCGTTAAGGGGCTTAATGACAATCGGGTAGCCACCGATGTCCTCAATGGCTTCGGGGAGGTCTTCAATGTAGCGGACAACAGTTCCCTTGGGTACGGGAATGCCCGCATCCTGAAGGAGTCGCTTTGCCCCTTCTTTGTCCCCTGCCAGTTCAACGGCTAGGATGCCACTGCGATCACTCAAGGTGGCCTGCATGCGATGACTGCGGGCACCATAACCCAATTGAATAATTGAGCGACTGCTCAACTCAAACCAGGGAATATTACGGGCTTCTGCCTCGCGGACAATCGCTTCCGTACTCGGGCCTAGGGAGGCTTTGGCTTTCAACTCGCGGAGATCGGCGAGATCCTGATCTAGCTCGCGCTGGGGATAGGTGCCCGTATCAATAATGCTCTGGCACAGTCGTACCGCTGCGCGGCCGGCATAGCGACCGGCTTCTTCCACTTGGTATTCATAGACCACTTGATACACCCCCGGCGTTGAGGTCTCGCGGGTGCGGCCAAAACCAACGGGCATGCCTGCTAGTTCTTGCAGTTCGAGGGCGATATGCTCAACCACATGACCAAGGTAGGTGCCTTCGCGAAGGCGAGTGAGAAAGCCCCCTTCGTGGCCAAGGGAACAGAAATGATTGTAGAGACTGGGTAAAACCCGCACCAACCCATCCACAAAGCCGGGAATCTGATTGGAGGGGGTGTTAGCCACCTCTTCTAGATCTAAACGCATGACAATCAGCTTATGACGCCGAATGCTCCAGTAATTGGGACCCCGCAGCGTTTGCAATTTGAGAATCTTCATAGAAGAGTGGCTTTTTAAGGACAACTTACCATTTTTAGTTTTGAGGTGAGTGACGCAATAAACTGTATCTTAAGCAACACTTTCCTGAAAACTTAATTTAGGGGAGGCAAAATACATTTGTGCTGTACCTGATGGGTGCGGAGGTTGTAGCAGTCACCATCGCTGAGGATATGTAAGCGCAAGTTGTAGATACTCAAGGGTTCGTTAACATCCACGTGGGCATAGTTCGTGTAGCTGACATCCCGAGGATCAACAATGGTGACAGAGCCACGACCAAGAACCCGCAGCATGCCATCGGCTTCAAACATGGCACAGGTATCTTCATCAATGCCGACCCCTAGCTTGTCTGGGTGAGCAGAAATGGCGCTGATCAGGCGCGCGAGGCGATTGCGATTGTGGAAGTGCTGATCCACTAAAACATCGGGAAGAATACCCAAGCCTGTGGCCAAATCTACTAGGGAGCGGTTTGGGGCTTCATTGCTGCCCCCACTGGCAATCATGCACTCACCCATGACAGCAGCACCGGCACTTGTCCCCCCAAGAATTGATGTGCCTTCCCAGACTTGATGGCGCAATTGGTATAGGAGAGGGGTTTCATCCAGCAGCGCCGACAAACGCAGTTGATCGCCCCCGGACATAAAAATGCCAGTACAGCGACTCAAGCGAGCTAGCATCTCTTCCTGTTCGGCATCGGCGCGATCGCCCACCAACAGAACGTCCACTTCGCGCACGCCAATTTCGCGGAAAATATCGTGGTAGAGCCGCCCCATGGCATCGGGTTCACGGGAAGCAGAGGGAATGACGCCAATGACGGCATCCACGCCGCCAGCACGTTGGCAGAAGGTGGTGAGAATTTGTCGCCCACGTACTTTGTCTTCCGCTCCCCCGATCGCCATCACTAAACCTTTGTGACCAGAATGTTGATTGGTCGTTTTGGAAATGGGGTCTAACTGCAACATAGGGCTACGGTGAATGAAACGTTCAATCGGCAGACAGAATCGATGCATTTGGCAAGGGCGATGCCAATACCCCCCTAT
>FMJZ01007568.1_pt1 | contig 17372 bp, 19 predicted proteins | sample 1987881 | NCBI WGS metagenome assembly FMJZ01 (sample SAMEA4378227, study PRJEB15110) | soil metagenome | biome: soil; feature: Field; material: Soil | place: India | collected 2015-03-11 | depth 0 m
TTTTTTGTATCAATACCTATATAACTAAATATCCATCTTAGCCAATCTTTCTTCTTTAAATCTATTCCAAAAACTGATGCATTTGATAACTCCATTACCATATTTCCAGTTGTTTTAAAAATCAAATATCCATTTACATCAAGAAAGTAGTCCATTTTCTCATAAATTTCTCTTTCATTATTTTTAAGCCAAAGAAGTTTTGGCATTCCATCTTTCCCAGTTAATGGTGCACCAGCGAGAAGTGTAAAATCTTTGAACTAATAAATTTTTTCATCATATGTTCTGCTTCTTTAATTGATCTGTTATTAAGCCAAATTATCGCATCTCTCAATCTTCCATTTTTATTAACAGGTACAATTCCAAGCATCTGATTTGAAAATGTATTTCCCAAAATTTCCTCTTTTTTAAATTTACTTTTTTCCAATACCTCTTTTGTAGTTTTACAAATCGACCTCCACCAATCATCTGGGTCTTGTTTAGCATAATTTAGTTTAGGATATTTAATCTCATAATAATCTATTGAACTTGCAACTGGAACTCCATTATTATCAACAAGAAGTGCTTTATTCCAACTGGTCCCCACATCATATGCAATTATATATTCACCTATTATTTCCTCCAAAATTAATTTTAGTAAATGATAATATTATGTCAAATGAGTGAGTCAGTTTTGATATTTTAAAGATTAAAATTTGAGGTTATAAATTTTGGCTGGGGAGGGTGGATTCGAACCACCGATCGCGGATCCAAAGTCCGCTGCCTTACCACTTGGCTACTCCCCAAAATCATAATATATTTTACTATTTTATAAACTTTAGTCAATTGAAATTGAAAATAATGATAAAATAAATTTATGTTAAAAAGATTTAAAAAAGTTCTATCAAAAAGATTACTCCTTTGGGGTTTATTAAGTATAATTTTTTCTTTTTTATTTTTACTCTTAAAGGGAGTTTTTTTCAAAGGTCTTTATATTCAATTTTTAATTTGGGGAATTATAAATTCAGTCATTGCTCTATTTGGATTATTAAATGAAGATAAAAAATACAATATAACTGAGGATGATTACAAAAAAGAGTTAGTAAAAATTAAAAATATTTTAAAAATAAACACTTTTCTTGACATAGTTTATATCTTAATTGGTTTAATTATTATTTTAATTTTTAAATCAAACCTCTATTTAATAGGACATGGAATAGGTGTTGTAATTCAAGGTTCGTTTTTATTCTTCTTTGACCTACTTCACTATTTAAACAAAGATATTGAAAAATATGAAATTTCTGAAAATATAATTTATATTTTTAAAAATCAACTTCATGAAGAATTTTTCTTTAATTCAAATGGAAATTTTGCTCTTCTTGTTCATGGGTTTCCAGGAACACCAAAAGAGATGAGAGATTTAGGAGAGTTGCTAAATCAAAAAGGATATGATACCAAAGGAATACTTCTTCCTGGTTTTGGTAAAAATTTAAAGGAACTTTACTTAAAAAACCATTATGATTGGATAGATTATATAAAAAGGAGTTTTTTAGAAAGTTTAAAAAAGAACTACAAAAAGAGAATTCTTGTTGGATATTCAATGGGTGCGATGTTATCAATGCTTACTGCAAATGAACTTCCTGTTGATAAATTAATTTTATTTGCTCCATATTATAATAAAGTAGATCATTTTAAAGAACTATATATATTTTTTTTAACCACTTTTTTACCTCAAAAAATAAAACCATTAAAAAAATTATCAAAAGAAGATATTCAAAAATTAAGCGAAGAAATAAAAAGTTTTTTACCTGTTTTAGAATTTAATAATGTTGATTTTGAAAAAGATAACAAAAATCTTGAACTGCCATTATTTATATTTGATGAAATTAATATTATAAATAAAAAGGTTGATAAAATTGTAAGCGAGATAAATATTGATACCATAATTTTTGTTGGAAAAGATGATAAATTAAGCAAAGTTGAAAATATTGAAATTTTAAAGAAAAAATTTAAAAAAGAACCAAAAGTTTATATCTTAAATTCAGATCATCACATTGTAGAAAAAGATAAAAATCAAGATTTTGAAAAAATTAAAACAATTTTATTTAATATGTTATAATAATAAATAACTAATTATTTGATAAGTATAAATTCGAAATTTATACATATCTTATAATTATCAAATTTTGTCTTGGAGGTTTTTTATGAATAAATTTTTATCCAGATCAGAAGCTTTGCTCATAATAATTTTATTGCTTTCTTTTCTTCTTATAGTTTCTAATATTTCTTTTTTAAATAATGAAAAAGAAGTTCAGGCAGATTGTACATGGACAGGAACTTGGGAAACAAGTTGGGGAAAGATGTATCTTATTCAAAAAGGAGATAAAATTACAGGAAATTATGAATACGATAAGGGAAAAATAGAAGGTATTATATCTGGAAATATTTTATCAGGAACATGGGCAGAATCACCAAGTTATAGTTTGCCCTATGATGCAGGTGAAATAGAATTTACAATTTCCTCTGATTGTAAAACTTTTACTGGTAAATGGAGAAGAGGACCGACGAGTGGCTGGGCTACTGGAGTAACTGGAACTAAAATATCAGATACAGTACCTTTTCAGGATTCTAATCAAATTCAAGAGGGAACATTAACTATCATCCTTCAAATAAATAACCCATATATGACAGTTAACGGTGTTAAAAAAGAGATTGATCCAGGAAGAGGGACAGTACCAGTTATTGTAAAAGGAAGAACTTTAGTACCAATAAGAGCAATAATAGAAGAGATGGACGGAATAATTGAGTGGGATGGAAATGAAAGAAAAGTTACAATAAGTTTAAAAGAGACAAAAATAGAACTATGGATTGATAAAAAGAGTGCAAGAGTAAATGGAACTTTAAAAGAACTTGATGTTCCACCTCAGATTATAAATGGAAGAACAATGTTACCTTTAAGATTTGTAACAGAAGAGTTAGGTTGTACAGTTGAGTGGGATGGAAATACAAAAACAATAACAATAACATACAATTTAGAGGTACCTTCTGAAATAAATAAAGTATCAAGTGAAGGTGAAAAAATTTTCACATCCCTTGGAGGAGAACTTACTCTTTCAGATGGAACAAAACTAATTGTTCCTCCAAATTCATTTTCAAAAGATACAAAAGTAACATTAAAGTCAATAATAAATCCCTCATTTTCAACAGTTGATACCTTAGGTTTTGAGATAGCTGGTCTTAAAGAACTAAAAGGAGAGATAGAATTACAAGCAAATGGACCAAAAGGTTTAAAAAATGATGAACTACAAATTTTTGGATATGATCATGAGAATCAAGAAATATATAATTTTAAGTTTGAATATGATTTAAATAATGGTTTATTAAAAGTAAAGATTTCTCCACAATCTTTATTAAGTGAAAAATTGGATTATATTTTTTCATCAAAAACAATTGATTTATATTCAAAAAGTTTGAGTTTTAAAGAAAAATTGTCAGTTTATATAGGATGGACACCTTATTACACTCCAAAATCGGATGAAAAAATAATAAGAATGCCTTATTATGAACAGATTGGAGGTTCATGTGCTTCAACCTCTGCTCAGATGTTAATAAAATACAGTGGTTCAGATTCAGAACTTTTTGATATTCTTAAAGAACTCAAAACAAAGGATAACGATTTTGGATTAAATCAAGAACTTTATGCAAATAATTTGAGAGATTATTTAAGTCAAAAAATTGGATTTACAGTAAATCACATACCCTATTTTGGAATTGCACATTTAAAATGGAGAATTTTATCAGAACTTGATAAAGGACATCCAATAATTTTAAATTGGGGAAAACATGCTGTTTTAGTTTTGGGATATACAAACAAAGGATCTGAAATAATAATACATGACCCACAAAATATTTCACCAGCAAACAATGATAATGGTACGATGTATACAGTTAGAAGTTGGGATTGGATTAGAGGAAGACATCAAGTAGCAACAGAAAAATATTATATTCTTTATCCAGAAGGAAGTTTTTCTTCAAGCAATGCCCTATCTTTAGTTTGTCCAGGAAACGATGAAACAAATGCAATGTCAGCAGGAGAAATTGCTTTTTATATAACACATCCTAATACAAAAAAATTAACAAGTTTTTATCAACTGCAAATTAAACCATCAGAACAAAAAGATGGTTACATCTGGTTAAATATGCAAACAAAAGAAAAAGTTGATTCTATTCCTCAAGATGCTGAAACTTTAAAATTAAAATTGAATTCTTATAATGGTTCAAATTATAGTAGAAACATTGAAATTCAAACTGCAATAGAAGAGGAAAAAGATGGAAATCCTGGAAAAAAGATTTCCTCTCATAATCAAAAGTTTTCAATAATAGAGGCAAGATTAAACAACTCATCAAATGTTCAATATTCATATGAATATAAAGTTGAAGACTTAAAAGATTATTCAATTTCAGATAAAGATGGAAAACAAAAAATATTAATTCATGCTACACTTTGGGAAGAAACTTCTTTAAGAGATTATTTTATTATAAAAGCAACATTAAACATATTACCAAAAGTGGTTTCAATAAATCCAGCAACAGGAAAAGGTGGAGATACTATAACAATAAATGGATTTTCTTTTGGCAAAAATAAAACAACAAAAAGTAAAGTATTAATAGGAAATAAACAGGTTGAAATAGTAAGTTGGAGTGATAAGGAAATAAAAGTTAAACTTCCTCAAGATATTGAAAGTGGCGCAGTTGTTGTATATACAGGAGAAAAATATGAGTATGAATCAAATAAAGATATCTTATTTAATACTATACCAAAATGTGATGGATATTCAGAAGTAATAGGTACAACTCCAAGTTGGAGCAATATAAATTGTAATTGGGGAACATCTGAAAGAGTAATTAAATTATGTCTCAAATTTAAAGATGGAAAAATAACCAATGATGGGTCAACTTGCTATAGTTCATATCAAGAAGTTTCTGGAACATATGATCAAAATGGAAATGTAAATTTTAGTTTCATTTGGAAAGAACCTGGAACAAATGATAATTATGGATATATTGTAACTGGAACTTTTACAGGAAAATTTGTTAAGGGTTGTGTTTTTTATGGTACTGCAAAAGGTAAAGTGAGGGTTTATAATAAAAGCCCTATGTATTGCAAAGCATATGATATAGAAAAGGAATTTAGTTCTCCAATGTATGACAAAAACTATAAACCATAGAAATTAAATTTTATCTTGACAAAAACTGATTAAGAATTATAATAAACATCGTTCATTATGTATATAATTTTTATTTTTACTAAAAATTTTAAAAAACATAAATTTGAAATAGAAATTTTGAGGTGTATTTATGGAAGAGATAATAAAAATTGAAAATCTTATAAAAAGATACTCAAATGGAGTTGAAGCAGTCAAAGGAGTAACATTTTCAATAAGTAAAGGAGAAATTTTTGGATTCTTAGGACCAAATGGAGCTGGAAAAACTACAACAATAAAGGTAATAATTGGACTTTTAAGACCAACTTCTGGAAAAGTTTATGTTGATGGTTTAGATATTTCAAAAAATCCATATGGTGTAAGAAATTTAATTGGATATGCATCTCAAGAGACAAGCGTCGATGATAATTTAACTGGATGGGAAAATCTTTATATTCAGGGAAAACTTTACCATATTCCAGTTAAAGAGATAGAAGAGAGAGGAAAAGAGTTACTTATTATGTTTAACCTTTGGGATAGAAGATTTGATCTTGTTTCAACTTATTCTGGAGGAATGAGAAAAAGATTAGACATATCACTTGCATTAATACATAGGCCAAAAATTCTTTTTCTTGATGAACCAACACTTGGTCTTGATATTCAAACTAGAGTTTCAATTTGGGAATACATAAGAAAATTAAGATGTAATTTCGGAATGACAATATTTTTAACAACTCATTACATGGAAGAAGCAGACGAACTTTGTGATAGAGTTGCAATTATTGATATGGGTGAAATTAAAGCGATAGATAAACCAGGAAAACTTAAAGAGATAATTGGAGGAGACATAATAACATTCACTTTAAAAGATAGTGAAAATAAAAACATTTTTCTTGAAAAAATTAAAAGCCTTCCTAGTGTATCAAATTTGAAACTTCTTCAAAATGGAATTTATCAGGTAATTGTTACTCAAAATGGAGATAGATTGATTCCTGAAATATTTAAAGTGGCAGGAGAAATGGCGGTTGAAATTGATTCTGTTAGATTAAAAAGACCCTCTCTTGATGATGTTTACCTCAATTTCACAGGAAAAACCATAAGAGAAAGTGAAGAGAGTAAAGAAGACATAATTAGAAGAAACATAACAATAAGGAGGGCAAGAAGATGATTACTTTTATTTCAGATATATTTATTATCTGTAAAAGAGAGTTGATTAAATTTTTTAGACAAAAAGCAAGAATTTTTGCAACAATTTTTCAACCATTGATTTGGTTAGGGCTCATGGGAAACACAATGAGCAGGTTAACAAATAATCCATTTGCTTCACAAATTTTTGGAACAACTAATTATCTTTCATTTATGACACCTGGAATTGTAATTATGACCTCTCTTTTTGGTGGAATATTTGGAGGAGGTTCAATTATTTGGGATAGAAGAATAGGATATCTTGATAAACTTTTAACATCTCCTATAAATAGAGTTGCTATTCCTGTTGGAAAGGCACTCTCAAGCATGATAGCAGCAGGTCTTCAAAGTAGCATAATACTTTTTATTGCATATATCTTTGGTGTTAGATTTGCAACAGGAATTTTAGGAGTTGTTGTCATAATTTTATTCTGTATGTTATTCACTTTTATTTTTGCAGGACTCTCTTTGATAATTGGAACAACTTTAAAAACAATTGAAACATTTTTTACAATAATTAACTTTTTTACTCTTCCAATAACTTTTTCAAGCACAGCACTTTTTCCTCTTGAAGCAATGCCAAAATGGCTTCAATTTATTGCAAGAATCAATCCACTTTCTTATGCAGTAAATCCAATAAGAACCTTAACAATTAAAGGTTGGGAACTATCACCACTTTTGCAAGGTCTTTTAATAATTCTTCTTTTCGACGCTTTTATGTTTTCTTTGATGTACTTAACCTATAAAAGATTAACATCTGAGTAAAAATTTGAACTGAAGAGAACTTTTTGAAATGTGTTATAATAAAGAAAATTTAAAATTTTTTAGGAGAAGATTATGCAACATTTTGAGTTGAATTGGATTGATAAGATGAATTTTGAAGGGGTAACACATTCAAAACATAAAATTGTATTAGATGCAAGTGAAGACATTGGGGGAGAAAATAAAGGTCCAAGACCAATGGAACTTTTTATAATAGGACTTATGGGATGCTCTGCAATGGATGTAATTTCAATTCTCACAAAAATGAGGAAAAATGTAAAATCTTTTAAAATTGAAGTTGATGCTGAAAAAGCACAAGAACATCCAAAAGTTTGGACAGAAATAAATTTAAAATATATTCTTGAGGGCGAAGATCTTGATGAAAAAAGTGTTTCAACTGCAATAGAACTTTCTCAAACAAAATATTGTTCTGCTGCAGCAACTTTAAGAAGAAGTGGTGCAAAAATAAATTACTCTTTTGAGATTATCAAATAATGAAATATTTCGGAACCGATGGAATAAGAGGAATTGCGAATTTAGATCTTACTCCAGAATTTGCTCTGAAAGTTGGAAAAGCAGCAGGAATTTATTTTAATGGAGACCTTATTGTTTCAAAAGATCCTCGACTCTCTTCAGATTCACTTGAAGGAGCGCTCATTTCTGGAATTTTATCAACTGGAGTAAATGTTTATACAACTGGAATTCTTCCAACACCTGCACTTTCTCTTCTCCTTAAAATAAATGGGAAAAGTGGTGGTGCAATGATTTCTGCATCACACAATCCAATTGAATATAATGGAATAAAATTTTTTAATAAAGGAGGAATTAAACTTTCAGAGGAAGAAGAGGAAGGAATCGAAAAATTAATAGATAGTGAAATTAAATTAAATAGAAATTTTGGAAAACACATTGATTTTATTGAAGGAAAGCACATATACATTTCTGAAATAATTAGAAACAATAAAATTAATTTGAAAGGAATGAGGATTGCTCTTGATCTTGCATTTGGAGCAACAACAGTTGTTGCACCTCTTGTTTTTTCTTCACTAAATTCAAATCTTACTCTTTATAATGAAGTTCCTGATGGAAATAGAATTAATGTCAACTGCGGTTCAACAAACATTGATTTTTTAGTTGAAAAAAAGAAAGAAAGAGATTTTGACATAGGTTTTTCTTATGATGGAGATGGAGATAGAGTTATTGCAGTTGATGAAAAGGGAGAAGTAGTTGATGGTGATATGATAATTTTTATTCTGGCAAAATATTTGAAACTTGAAAGTATAGTTATCACTGTAATGAGTAATTATGGATTAAAAGTATTATTAAACAAATACAAAATAAATTATTATGAAACACCTGTTGGTGATAGAAATGTTCTTTATAAAATGCTTGAAGTAAATGCTCCAATTGGAGGTGAGCAATCTGGACATATAATTTTTCTACCACAAAGTAAAACTGGAGATGGAATAATTACATCTCTACTTCTTTTAAAAGTTATGTTGAATGAAAATAAACCTCTTTCTGAATTAAAAAAAGAGTTTATAAAATATCCACAAATTTTAAGAAATGTAGAAGTTACAGATAAAAATTTAATTATGAATGATGAAATTTTTAAAAAGGAGGTGATTAGATGGAATGAAAAATTAAATGGAAAAGGTAGAGTTTTGGTTAGACCATCAGGTACAGAAAACTTAATCAGAATTATGGTTGAAGGTGAAAAGGAAGATGAGATTAAGGAGATTGCTTTCTCCTTAGAAGAAGCTTTAAAAAAGCGCCTGGCCCAGATAAAAAATCTGGGTGACGAGGAAGAGGGTTCCCCTTATTTTTATAACAAGGGGTAAAATCGAACAATTCGGCGGATGCCCTCAAGGATGTTGCAGTCCTTTGAGGTCTTCCTCAAAAACACAGGGTAACCTGTGAACAAAGGGAAGACCAAGCAAGAAGGAGAAATTTATGTGTGGTATAGTTGGATATATAGGTGATAGAGATATTCTTCCCCTTATTTTAGATGGTTTAAAAAGATTAGAATATAGAGGTTATGATTCAGCAGGTGTTGCTCTTTGTGGAAATGAACTATATTTTATGAAAACAAAAGGAAGAATATCTCTTCTTGAAGAAAAAATCAAAAATTCATATATGAATGGAGAATATTTTCTTGGAATTGGTCAAACAAGATGGGCAACACATGGACCACCATCTGACATAAATGCTCACCCTCATTATGATTGTAAAAAAGAGATAATTGTTGTTCATAATGGAATAATTGAAAATTATGATGAAATAAAAAAAGATTTAATTTCAAAAGGACATCACTTTCAATCTGAAACTGACACAGAGGTTGTTCCACATTTGATTGAAGAGTATTACAACGGAGATATTTTTGAAGCAACTTTAAAAGCGGTGAAATACCTTAGAGGTTCATTTGCTCTTGCAATTTTTTCAAAAAGAGAAAAAGATAAAATTGTTGCAGTAAGAAAAGAATCACCTTTAATTATCGGACTTGGGGAAAATGAAAATTTTCTTGCATCAGATATTCCAGCGCTTCTTCCTTATACAAAAAATGTTGTAATTCTTAAAGATGGGGAGATTGCCCTTCTTAAAAAAGATTCAGTTAAAGTTGTAAACATGGATGGAGAAGAAATATCTTTAGAAAAAATGGAAGTTAATTGGAATTTAGAACAGGCAGAGAAAAAAGGTTTCAAACATTTCATGCTCAAAGAGATAATGGAACAAGGAGAAATTTTAAAAGATACTCTTAGAGGAAGAGTAAAAAATGGCAAAGTTGTACTTCCTGAAATAAAAGATACTGAATTTTTGAAAAAAGTTGAAGATATTCATATTGTTGCTTGTGGAACAGCATATCACGCAGGATTAATAGCAAAATATATCTTAACTGATATTCTTGATATACCAATAAAATGCGATGTTGCTTCTGAGTTTAGATATGAAAATCCAAATATAAATAAAAATTCTCTTGTTATTCTTGTATCTCAATCAGGCGAAACTGCAGATACAATTGCATCGCTTAGACTTGCAAAAAATTTAGGCGCAAAAACTTTAGGGGTTGTTAATGTAAATGGAAGCACAATTTTCAGAGAAAGTGATGAGGTTCTCCAAATTTATGCTGGTCCTGAAATTGCTGTTGCATCAACAAAAGCATATGTTGCTCAAATTTTAACTCTTCTTCTCTTTTCAATTTTTATTGGAAAATTAAGAGGAGTGATTCGTGAAGATTTTGAAGAGTACATTGTAAAAGAAATAGAAAGAGTTCCAGAGCTAGTAAATAGAATTTTAAATGAAAATAAAAAACCAATTGAAATAGCAGAAAAAATTGTAAATTTAAACAATGCTTTTTATATTGGAAGATTACTTGACTATCCAACTGCACTAGAAGGCGCTTTGAAGTTAAAAGAAATTTCTTATCTTCATGCAGAAGGTTATCCTGCAGGTGAGTTAAAGCATGGACCACTTGCTCTCATTGAAGAAAGTGTTCCAACATTTGCAGTTTCAACTGATGAGAGAGTTTTTGAAAAAATGTTATCTAACATAAAAGAAGTAAAAGCAAGAAGAGGAAAAGTTTATTTAATAGTAAGAGAAGATTTTAAAGGAATAGTTGAAGAATCGGATGATTCAATTTTAATTGAAAAAACTCATATTTATGTTTCTCCGATTTTATCAGTTGTTCCATTGCAACTTATTGCATATTATACAGCAGATTTAAGGGGGTTAGATGTAGATAAGCCAAGAAATTTGGCAAAATCTGTAACTGTTGAGTGAGGTGAGAAATGGAAGTTGAAGCAATACTTTTGGGTGGGCAAGACAAACTAGAGGATTGGGTTAAGGAAGAAGGAGTGTCGCATAAGGCACTCCTTCAAATTGGTTCAAAAAAAATGATTGATTGGGTTATTGATTCTTTAAGAGGAACTCCTCAAATTAAAAAAATAATTCTTATTGGAGATAAAGAAATTTTTAAAGATTATGTAAATAAATTTGACAATTTTTTAGAAGATACACATGATTTTGTCTATAACTTAATGAAAATTTCTGATGTTGCTTCTTTGCCATATTCTCTTATTACTCCAATTGATGTTCCATTAATCACATCAGAAATTTATAAAAAAACATTAAACTATTGTTATGATTTTTGTCCAGATTGCTATCTATATGTTCTAGTAAATAACAAAAAAGATGTTGAAGAGAAGTATCCTGGAACAAAAAGAACATATTGGAAACTTAAAGATGGATATTTTAAAATGGGAAATATATTTTTAATAAGAAAAGAACTTTATCCTAAGGCAATTGAATTTGGAAAACTTGTTTTTGAAGCAAGAAAATCCGCTTTAAAACTTGCTTCCCTCTTTCCATTTTGGTTTATTTTTAAAGCAGCAATTCACCAAGCAACACTCTCTGATTGTGAAAAAGTTGTAGTTGATAAAATAAAATTGAAAGGAAGAGCAGTTCCAATTCCATTTCCTGAAATTGCAGTTGATGTTGACAAAAAAGAAGATTTAGATTTTGTGAGAAAATATTTGAAGTAAATTTGTTATAATTAAATTGATATCTACAAAAGGAGGTTTTTTAAATGGCAATTGAGGGGAACATCGAAACTTTTCCATTAGTTGATGTTTTAACTTTACTTTCCAATTCAGGTAAAACTGGAATTTTATATATACAAGGTAAAAAAGGAATGGAAAATATAAAAGGAGAAATTCATATAATAAAGGGAAAAATACATGATGCTTTCTGTGTTAATTTAACTGGAGAAGAAGCATTTTATGCTCTTTTTTTGATAGATGAAGGGACATTTTCCTTTAAATTAAAAGAGATAGACACAAAGCAAAATATAACAAAATCATTAGATGCTTTAATGATTGATGCAATAAGAACTGCAGATGAAACAAAAGATCTTTATAAAAAAATTCCTCCAAGATTCACAATAATTGAAATGAATCCAAATCCTCCAGAAAATAATATTGAACTATCTCCTGATGAGTGGCATGTTATGTATCTTTTTATGAACCCAATTAGTATTGAAGATGCAATGAAAAATACAATTTTACCTGAAACAAAAGTTGTTAAAACTATTTATGCACTTCTTTCAGTAGGTTTACTTAAAAAATCTGATAAGTTAATAAATATTCCAGGATACATTTATGACAAAATTTCAGAGTATATAAATAAAAACATTGGACCTAAGGGATTATATTACCTAACTTATTATATTTCAAAAGGAATCCAAGATTTAAATATTTTCAAGGAAAATATAAAAAAATTACAACTAGATCTTGCATCAATTTCTGATGAGAAAAAAGCAGATGATGTTATAAAATTTATCTTAAAATCTCTCAGGCTTGAAGTTTAATCATTTTAATCTAATTTAAGACAAATTAATTAAATGTTACTTTTTAGTAAATGCTATAGTTATATATTTTTATAAAACCTTTAATTTACTATAAATTTAATTACTATATTAGATAAAATCTTTCGATTGATTTTAAAACATTTTTTGAAGGGTGCGGTAGGTCACTTATCTTTTCTTCCAAGACCTCATCCCTAAAGTCGGGCTCCCCTTGACCCCGCACCCACTTTAATTTTATATCAATTTATAAATCCTGTCAATATGTATCTATTAATCTTTTTATCTTCTAATTCTAATTTTAGTATCATCAATTATCCAAATTTCAAATTATTTAACCTTTCTCTCTTTAAAATATTATATTGATTTTTAATTATATTGTTAATATTTGTTATATTTTGCATCTTAGGTCTTAAAATAATTAATCCATATTTATATCTATTTTAACAAAATCTAAATCTAAAGTGATTAGAATTCTACTCTCTTTTAAACATAATTGAAGCAATTTTTCATCATCTATTCATTTAACATTTTCGTCAGATACAGTTAATACATCTAACTCATTTTCAGTGAGAATTTTTTTAATTGTTGAAGGAACATTTTCATCTAATTTAAATTTCATCTAATAGAATGATTTCTTCATTAGATAATTTTGAAGCATTTAAAATCGCAGCTCTTTTATCATCGATAGTCAAGCTTGGATAATTTTTTATAATATCATCAAATGAAAGCCCTTCCGCCAGGTTTTCAAGCATCAATGAAACCATTATTCTCGTTCCTTTTATAATTGGATTTCCATAACAAATTTTTGGGTTTATTTCTGTTCTATCTAACAAGCTCTTTTTCATATAACATATTAAAAATTATAAAATATGTTAGGAATAATAAAAAAGTTATTTCCAATCTCTTGGACCTATAAATCTTATTCTACCAGTTGCAGGTGTTACATAAATTGTTATAACCTTTGGCAATCTATTGCCTTTAGCATCTTTTGTATTTCCCAGTAATTTTTTAGAAATTAAATTAATATGACCTCCTTGAGATGGATTACCCCACTCATTAAAGGAAAATGTAACAAAATAAGAATTTGGTGATGATTGTGTTCCAAAAACAACAGAATTTGCAGTTCCTAAACCATCATCTGTTGAAATTCCTTTGGTATATCCAAAAGCATATGGAAAACCAATTCCTTTACTAAATTTTCTTACCACTATATTTGGAAATTCTCCTTGATGATTAATTATATAAACAATACCTTTTCCTTCATTTAATGCTTTTTGAATAGCACCTTCTCTTAATTCAAAAACATAAACATTATTTAATTCAGGTACACTTGGATTATATACATAAAAATTTATTTTTAATTTCTCAAGTTGTGCTCTTGCTCTTTCTTGAACTTCTCTTAAATCATTAACAAGTTGCCATACATTATTTCTTAATCTTTGAGTTGCAATTAAAGCAGGTGAAAGAGTAAAAACACCATAGGAGAGAATTGAAATTATTGTTATAACTGTTATTAATTCTATTAAAGTATAGCCCTTACTCTCTTTAAAACCTATTTTTTTAAACATCCAAAAAAACCGAAATAATTAAAAAATTTTTATCATTTTATCAAAAACCAAACAATTTTTTCAAGATATGTTAAATTTTACATTTTAGGCAAAAATCAATTTAATATAGAAATGCCTGATGAAATTATTTCTAAAATTAAAGGATTTTTTTCATCTTTCATTTTGTCGAATTCTTTTTCTGTATAAACTAATAAATCAACTCCAATGTTAATATCAAAATATTTTAAAAATTTCCTTATTCTATCAAACAAATTTAAATTACAATCTTTTAAAATTATCACAATATCAATATCGCTTGTACCTATATGTGTACCTTTGGCTATTGAACCAAATAAAATCATATCTACAAAATTTTCTTTTTCATCAAATTTAATTTTTAAAGCTAATTTTTTTAATTGATTAATAACTTCTTCTCTATTTAAATATATTAGTTTCGCAGAATTTAATGATATTATATGCTGCATTAATTGCCTCCTCGGCTAATTTTTTATTATAGTAATCAGAGGGTTTTCCCTCGGAAAAACTGTTAGGATATCTTGTTGGAATGTAATATGAATCAAGCAATTGAGAACTCTCTATTATATCTTCAGGAATTTCAATTTTATCTTTCAATAATTTCAATAAATTAGTTATAGAATGACCCCATGGAGTATAACCTAACTTCATTATTAATGCTTTTACAGCTTTCTCGCCACTTTGCTGAGAAGTAAAACAGCACCACTCATAATAACCACCTTCAAGATCTTTTTTTGCCTTCTCGAAGTCAATTTTTGCTTGTTCAAACCAATCTAAATATCTATTCATAATTTAATATAATTTTAACATAAATATATTGTAATAGTTATTATTTAAATCTCAAAAATTCATGTACATTGTAATGTACAAATTTTTAAATTTTTTGTACATGTGTAATATTTATGATTGAAATATGTTGGATAAGTGGAATCATTGGTTTAAAAAAGGTTATGTTAAGAAAGAACTAATAGGTAAGAGAAGGAAATTCTCTTATGAAATTATAAATTATCTTGATAAAAGGCAAATAATTGCAATTAAGGGTCAAAGAAGGGTTAGAAAAACCAATCTATTATAACAAATAATCGACTATCTAATTACTCAAAAAAGGTTGATAAATTTAAGATTTTATATTTCTCTTTCGATGAGGAAATTAAAGATATAAATTAAATTTTAGATGAATATAAAAAAGATATTTTAAAAAATAAAATAACTAATTTTGACAAAATTTACTTATTTTTCGATGAAATATTGAAGTTATAAATGAAAATGATGAGAATTTTTTAAAAAAATATTTCTATGACTCAATGTTAAATAGGATAATATATCTACTTCTAAAAAAAACTTAAAAAGCGTATACTCAGTTAACCTTTTATTCATATTACATTTCTAAAGGAATGACAAATCTTAATGAAACTATTCCTCTTATTTTAGAAACTATTTTAACAAATAATTTTGACTTTAAATTTTTCTATAGAACACCATCAAAAAAAGAGATAGATTTTTTTATTAAAGGGTTAAAATCTTTTTCTTCTTCAAATTCTTTTAAATTTAAAACAATAAAATTAGCCACAACATCTTTTTCTACACTCTTATAAATTATTTTAGACCACTCTTTCCCACTTTTATTTTCTGGCATTATTAAAAATAAATCTAAATCGCTTTAAAAATTCATATCACCTCTTAAAAAGACCCAAACAAATAAATTTTTAATGCTCCTAATTCTTTTAGTTGTTTAATAATTTTCTTTAAATTTTTTTCAAGTAATTTTTTCCTTATTAATTTTTCTTTATTCAAAAAATCAATTAAAGTCATAATTTTAAATTTTATTTTGGTCCGTACATTCTTAAAGTTCCTGTGCCAGGTGCAACAGTAATTTCAACAGATAAATTTTGTCCTTCAACATTTTTTAAAACAGGTGTCTCAATAATAATTAAAACATCAATATTTTCTGTATTATCAACTTTTTTAGGTACTCCCCACTCATCATACATATAAGTTGCTACCCCTGTTCCATAAGTTGTATTTCCAATTCTTATGCTCTTAAAATTAATTCTTGAATCAAGTTTTTTTGTAACAATATTTTCATTTGTTCCAGTATTAAATGCCCCTTTTCTTTTTTCAAATCTATATGTTCCACTGTTTATATCAAACTCAATTCTTAATCTCTCAAGTTGAGCTCTTGCTCTCTCTTGAACTTCTTTGATATCATTTAAAATCTGCCATGCATTATTTCTTATTTTTTGTCTCATAATAAACCTAGGAGATAAATAAAAAGTTGCTCCTAATAAAACTAAAAGAACTGCAAGTGTTATAACTATCTCAATTAATGTAAATCCTTTTTTATTCATAATTAATATATAGATGGTAAACCACTACCATCCCTAACCTCCTTATAAAATATAATTAATTATGGAGGATTAACCATTTCTCTCCATAAAATTCTTCCAAATAAAGTTGATTTAAGAGGCCCTACTATATTCACATCATCATAATTACTAGTTTGAGTTATTGGAGTTCTTGTAATTACTTCGTCCCCTAATGTTGGAAACATGGGCGGTCTTGCCATTCTTAAATTATAATCATAATAAATTAATTGAGTTTCATATCCTTTAACTCTATTATTACTACCTATAATTGCTGGAGCCCAGTCTGCATCAAAAAAGGTTTGTGAACCTCTAAAATCAAGAACATGGCCTTTTGAGTTATATGGATGCCAATTTGCATCTGGATCTATCCCAAACCAACCAGTTTGTGCTAAAACTGCTGCGTCTATTCTTAAGTGTTCAGGAGCATTTTTATCAATTACTACATTTCTATATGCTATTAAACCAAGAGCATCTGGAATATAATTTGGTATTTTATTTTCGTAAATTACTGGACTATGAACATAAGTCAAATCTGATTCAATACGAACATCTCTTGAAGCATATACTGTTACTCTACCATTAACTTTACCCCTAACTGTTACGTCTCCTTGAACATATATAACTCCACCTTGGTAAACTGTTCCATTAGGTAAGGTGATAGGAGCATTCGTTGGCATTGGCAGAATTCTCGTAGGCCCATTTCCTTCTTTGATTTGAATAGTTCCATTTTGTAAAAAATGCAATTCAACTGCTTTAGAAGTTCCATTAAAATAATAACCAGTATTTTGTGCTATTACTTTAATAGCATCTCCAGCACTTTGTACTCTTGAAAAGTCCATTGTGCTTTGTTGTTGTTTATAAACTAAAATGTCATAATTTTGTGTTGTATTCCAAGGTGATAGATCAATATAATATTCTTCAGAATTTGGTTTTTTAA
>FMJZ01036874.1_pt1 | contig 17345 bp, 14 predicted proteins | sample 1987881 | NCBI WGS metagenome assembly FMJZ01 (sample SAMEA4378227, study PRJEB15110) | soil metagenome | biome: soil; feature: Field; material: Soil | place: India | collected 2015-03-11 | depth 0 m
TTTCTTCCACACTAAATGGTTAAGAGCCAGATATTCATCTCAAGTAAACTTAATTATTTGAATCTTCAACCTTAACACCCCTTGCTAAATGCGATTGGTTATCACATAAGTAAACCCAAAACCTTCATTGATGCGAATTTTTGAAAAACCAGAAGAGCAAAATCCAAAATTTATTTTTTGTATTTCAATGAGTTAGATTAAACCTTGTTAAAATATTGTGTGTGTTTTCTTATAAATACGGTATTTAACTTTTAGATTTGAGAATTATATTCTTTTTTCAATCAGTAGTTTTAATTTTATAGTCTTGTCGGTCTTTTAATTGCGCCTATAAAATAGCAATTCTTTATTAAAATCTAATAATATTTCCATATTCAAAAGTTTGATTGTTATAAAACCTAAGCAGGTATAGTTGCTTAATTTTTTAAAGCTTCATAATTCGGATGTATGGTTATTAGAAATCGTAGCTTTATTCCCAGTTAATCTGATTTTACGAGTAATCTTCTTATAAATTTTCGCCATATACCTCTTGACTTTCAAAAAGATTTAGGGTAATATTTATTACTACTTTTGTGGTCAAATAATGAGATTTAGCGGATCTCAAACAATTATTAAATCGATTTAGAAGTTATTAGGCTTGCTGGCAATAAATAATGTATCATAACATTTGAGTTAAACTTTAACAAGGAATTTCTGAGCAGATGTAAGATTATTGGTCCTATTTATTAGTAAACAAGTTATGCTGACACCTAATTTATATTAGAGGTTTTGATATATTAATAGATTAAAGGCACTTACCTATGCCTAATTTATATCAGAGACACAATTTGCACCACATGAAATATTGTCGGTTATCTTCTGTTGAGTGAATAAGTTATGGCAATGGCTGATTTATATAGGACACGGGTTTCTCAGTTCAAACAATATCTTACCCGCAACAATCTTGATGCTTTTTTGGTTACTGATTTGTCTAATCTTCTATATCTTATCGGCTATACTGGTTCTAATGGCATACTTTTGATTAAATCCAATAAATCCCAACCAATTTTCTATACGGATTTTCGTTATCAAGAACAGGCACATAATGAGGTTCATAATTGTAGAATCAGAATTATCGCTCGTAATCTGTTTACCGATTTTCCCTTGGACGATATGAGCAATGTTAAAACCTGTGGTTTTGACAGTAATCATCTTTCCTATGCTAACTATCAGACATTAAAAGAACAGTTTAAACACAAGATCAAGTTAATTCCGATTAAAGATGCTTTTATTGAAGAACTCAGGTCAATTAAAAGCGAGTCAGAAATAGCGAAAATTAGAAATGCCGTAGAGATAACTGATAAAACTTATGCACATATTATAAATATGATTAAACCCAATGTTACGGAGAAAGATTTGGCTAATGAGATTGACTATCAAATAAAAAAAGAGGCGGACTTAGCGTTTCCGACGATTGTTGCTTTTGCCGAACGAAGCGCACTACCACATGCTAAACCTACTAATCGTAAACTAAAAAAAGACGATGTTATTCTCTTTGATTTTGGTGCCCGATTTGATAATTATTGTGCGGATATGACCCGAACTTTAGTTTGGGGCAAAGCAAGTTCTGAAGTGAAAGGAATCTATGAAATCGTCTTGACTGCCCAACAACGGGCTAAAGAAAATATTAGCAACAATAAGCTCTGCGCTGAAATTGATAAATGGGCGCGTGAATTCATCCAAAAGAGCGGATATGGTGAATATTTTGGTCATGGTTTAGGACATGGCGTCGGAATTCTGGTCCATGAAAAGCCCGTATTATCCGAAAAAAGTACTGAAGTATTAAAAAGCGGACAAACGGTTACAATTGAACCGGGAATCTATTTACCCAATAAATTTGGTATTCGGATTGAAGATTTGATATTAGTTAAATCAGATTGTGGTGAAACTTTAACCCGTAGTCCGAAAGATTTAATTGAGCTATGATATTTATTAACCGCAAGCCCGATGGCTAAACTAAATAAATATTCGCAATCAGATAGCAACAGCATGATGATTAAATTTATAATGATTTTAGAATCGGACTTTTAGTCTAATATTGTGATTGTGTCTCGTAATTTATTGAAAGCGGTCTATAAGGAGCAATATTATGATTACACCTAATGATTTTAGAACAGGTCTTTTGGTCCGTTATCGAGACGATATTTGGGAAATCGTCGAATATCAACGGGTAAAAATTGCCCAACGCCGAGCATTTGTCCGAACTAAATTTCGCCATCTATTAACCGGACGTGTGATTGAAGAAAATCTTTCCTCAGAAGAAAAACTGGACGAATTAGAAGTCGAACGCAGAAAATGCCAATACCTTTATAATGATGGTGAACATTTTCATTTTATGGAATTAGAACACTACGACCAATTTGTGCTTTCAAAAGATATTTTAGGCGAGAAAATTTTTTATCTGACCGAGAATATTATTGTTGATGTGCTATATATTGATGGCAAACCATTAACAATGGAAGTTCCTAATTTTGTGGAACTCACCGTAGTCGAAACCGAACCAGATTATAAAGGCGATACCGCTACGGGTGGTGGTAAACCAGCAAAATTAGAAACCGGATTAATGATTTCCGTACCCTTTTTTATTAAAGTTGGCGATAAAATTAGAATTGATACGCGAACTAATACTTATGTAGAAAGAGTATAAACGAAAACATTTGTCGTAAACCTGATACCGGTGATAACAATTACGCTAAATGCTTGACGCGATTCGCAAAATATAATAATGCATAAAGCGGATTTGAGGTTTTGATATGAAGATTTTTATATAGCATTAAGAGTGTTGGATAGGAAATTTTTAATCGTGAACTTAAGAAATTGAATAAATTAACCTATGTTTAAGAAAATATTAATTGCAAATCGCGGTGAAATTGCCCTGCGAATCATTCGCACCTGTAAAGAACTGGGCATGAAGACCGTTATCGTCTATTCTGAGGCGGATAGGGAATCTTTACCAGTTAAACTTAGTGATGAAGCAATTTGTATCGGACCAGCAAGCGCTGAAAACAGTTATCTGAATATTCCCCGCATTCTTTCTGCAGCCGAGGTTACGGGATGTGATGCGATTCATCCTGGATATGGTTTCTTGGCAGAGAATCCAGATTTTGCCGAACAATGCGAAGCCTGTAATTTGAGCTTTATAGGTCCTAAATCTTCAACTATTCGGTTAATGGCGGATAAGATGTTAGCCCGCAAGAAAATGCAAGAAGCTGGATTAAAAGTCGTACCTGGTTCTCAAGCCGCAATCGAATCGCTTAAACAAGCACGCCAAATTGCTCAAGAAATTGGCTATCCGATTATTTTGAAAGCCTGCGCCGGCGGAGGGGGCAAAGGAATGAGAATCGTAAGGCAAGAACGTGATTTGGAAACAAATGTCCGTTTAGCCCAAGCTGAAGCTAAAGCCAGTTTTAACGATGATCGTATTTATATTGAAAAATACTTTGAAAATGCCCGACATATTGAAGTGCAAATTTTAGCCGATGCCTATGGAAATGTAATACATCTCTATGAGCGCGAGTGCTCTATTCAAAGACGCTACCAGAAACTGATTGAAGAAACCCCTTCACCCTTATTAGACGATGAGTCTCGACGCAAAATTTGTGAAGATGCGGTAAAGGGGGCTTCTGCAATTAATTACGAAAACGTTGGAACTATGGAATTTTTGGTTACTTTTTCACATACTGATGAACCCAATAGTTATGATTATTATTTTATGGAAATGAATACCCGAATCCAAGTTGAGCATCCGATTACTGAAATATTAACCGGCGTGGATATTGTGAAACAGCAGATTCTTATTGCCAATAAACAAAAATTAGACATGTCATTGCCTTCGTTGCGAAATCCTAATATTCATGTGCTCGAGTGCCGTATTAATGCTGAGGATCCGGCAAAAGATTTTCAACCGATACCTGGTAAAATTACCGAACTACGATTTCCAGCCGGTTTTGGTGTGCGGGTCGATTCGCATATCTATCCCGGATATACGATTCCGAGTTATTACGACTCTCTTATAGGCAAGATTATCACCTGGGATCTTTCTCGGCTAGGCGCGATTGCCCGTATGGAGCGAGCATTAAAAGAAATGGTCATCTCGGGCATTAAAACTACCATTCCGTTTCATTTGAAAATTTTAAACCATCCTGATTTTCGTATTGGTAATTTATCAACTGCTTTGGCCGAGAGAATAAAGACTGAAAGTAATGAATCGCTAAAATCTGATTAACCCGAATCGTAGACCGTGTAGAAATTAGATGATTAATTTAATTTTCTTTGATAACACAAATAGATATTTAATCATCCCAAAATGAGCAGGTTACTCACAGGAAGGTTATTTTTCTATTTAGTTCTAACAAAAATAGTCAATTCGTTTTAGATATTATTATATGTTTATCGTTGACCTAAAATGAAAAATCATGATACCCGGTTGGATTTGACCAAAAATACCAAGGAAAATGGCGAGGAATTTTTACATTCAACAGAAATTCGTTCTCATGCCGATATATCCCACATCTCAATTAGTCTCCGACTTAAAGATGCCATTAAGGCTACGGATAAAGAATTATTAGCATATGCGCAACGCATCACGCATAACTTGTCTTATCCCGAATCTTCATCGTCTGTACTCGAGCAAACCAATTTTCGACATTGGCAATTTCCGCTCTATTTTGCCGATGACGTTTTACTCCGCTACACTGAGTCCGAGTTCAAATATCTTTCGCCTCTACAAAAACATCTTGAAATTCTCCGTGCGGAAGCCGAAGCCTTATTAATTCATCACAAATTAAATTTTTGTCAGCTCTCTGACTGGGAATACATCCAAAATATCAGAAGAGCCTTAGGAATTTTATCTATGCATATTAAAGACCAAACAGAAGAATTATTGACCTGTCCGGGTTTTCAAAATCTTCACGAGCGACAAATTGATTACGACAATATCGACCAGCTGATAAATAAATTAGATATGCTCAAGAAAGAATTAGGTCCGACAGTCGAACTTATTTATGCAATGCTAATCTTAAGTGGTATTAAATCCAATTCTGAATTTTTATATTATGCCCAAAAGATAGATGTCTTGCTGACCAAATTGGCCAAATTACCATTAGTTTCAACGCAACTTAAACACGCTCAAGGCACAGATTCACTTGACGCACAATTAACCTTTCTCTCTGTTTTACGCAGTCAAATGACAGAAAATTTTCCTATTCGTCAATTTGACGACAACAACTTTTTGTTTACCCACTTATTAAACCAAAATTGGGAAAAAACCAAAACTATTAGTGCCACTCAAGATATTTTTGCAATTTTGGATATCATCTTTCTTACTTATTATGGATTTAATGTTTATTTGGTCATAACCGAACATAACGAGTATTTCTTAGAGGTTATCTTTCCTTCAGTAAGTGTCTGGTGGCCAATTTCTAATACTCCTCAAATGCTTTTTGTTTCGCCACCGGTAAGACACATTTTTGACTATCGGTTTTTGATCGCCAAAATGTTTGTCACCATTGCGGATATCTATATTAAAATAGGCCGAGAAATTGACCAGGCGCTTAAAATGTATCGGGCCGCAGTAAGATTATACCCTGAATATATAAGTTTTCTTAATCGATTGGTTCGTACTTATATCACAACCGGACAGCCCCATTTAGTATTATCTCAGATAAAAGAAATGTCAGAACTTTATCCTGATTCTGCAGAAATCCATCATTTATTAGGTAGTACTTATTGCTTGCTTAAAGATTATGACAAAGCAATTGATGCTTTAGAAAAAGCAGTTTCCTTGAAACCTGACTTCATTGATGCTTATAACAATCTTGCGAACTGCTACTATCAGAACGGAAATTTAATTCAAGCCCAAAAAATCTATACGCGGCTTTTAACTCTTCAGCCCGATTACTATGAAGGCGTGTTAGGATTAGGTAATGTGTATTTTCAATTAAAACAATATGGACAAGCCCTGCTCTATTTTGAACGAGCCTTGAAAATTTCTCATCAACACAAAGGAGAATCCCAGGATAAAGAGTCACAAAATCTCCGGGCATTATATAATTTGGCTCAAACTTATTATGAGTTAGGCGAAATCGAAACCAGTATCAAAACTTATAAAGAACTATTAAGATTAAATCCTGACCATCCATCTGCTTGGTATAACTTAGGTATCATTTACCGCAACAAAGGCGATGTTAAACAAGCAATCAAATGTATTACCCGAGCAATTCAAATAAATCCTAATTTAATGAGATAATAGAAACTGATGTCCAAACAAACCAGTCTTTTTCTTCTGCGGGAATAACATTCTGAGTGAGCAAAAATAATTATGTCTCCACTTGATTTTTTAAAAAGAGTAAAGACGAGGAAGCCCGCTGTAGGTACTACCCATGCGGAAAATTCCAATAATTTTTCTTCTCAATATTTTGCTGCGGACTATAAAATCCACATCGGTGCTTATGGTGTATCCTCACCCAATTTATTGAAAATTGAAATTTTAAATGGCCCACTACAAAATACGACATTGGATATTGAACAAGAGATTACAAACTGCAGAATGTCCCTTTATCTCAAAATCAGAGACGAAACCATCGGACGTTCGCTAATTGACCGTAATCCTAAAAGCGGCGAAATAATTTATTGGGATATAATGGTGAAGCCACAATATCGAATGAAAGGATTGGCATCTTTAATGACTAAATATAGTCTTCGAGAATTGCTTCTCCAGCAGAGAAAAGTTAAATTTATGATAAGAATGATAAAAATATTTCGACCAACGGATACGGCAATCAAACTGCAAAATCTGGGGATTTGCGTAATTGCCCACCGTTTGGGGCTTGCTTGTGAGTTCGATTTGCCGAAATTGTTAGATCCATCAAATATTGTTAATATGGAAATTATTTCTCCTGAAACCGACCCAGAGCATCCCCAAGTTATGATGCCACCCGCTTATAAAATTGACTTGAAGACTTATCCCTACGTTCTTATCGGATTTATTATTGACCCCGAAACCAAAAAACCGATAATAAACTACGATACCTACATTCAAATGATAAGAAAACCAGAAGACCTTGATAAATGGATTAAAATGAATGCAATTGTAATCGGAAACGGAAACTATGTATTAAGAAAAGATGGCTTTGATTGTTTTATTAAATGTATTGCCCATGACTCCTATGAAGCAGAAGTTTTTCGTAAAAAATTACAAGAATTCTAAAAGAGTATTATGCTATTAGAAATAAGTATTTCTATTTATTCTTTATTTGCGAACACATTGATTCCGATAAAAAAATCCTTAATAAGTTTAGATATATGCTTCCTGCCGTATTTTTTTCTTAATACTTCAAGGAAAATTCCGGGATGCTAAATAATTTGCGGATTGTCAAAAACCGGTATCTTATCATTGACCAGAGTATCCTAAATCCCCGAATCGGCTGTGGTTTGGTTTTAGCCACCATACCGCGTTATTATAATATCAGCGAGCAGTTTCGAAAAGCACTAAGCGTGTATGGCATAAAAATACTTTATGCTGATAAAAACGCCCAGTTGTTTTTAGAAAAAGAAAATTTGGTCAAAGATTTTTGCCAGAATGCATTAACTGGTATGGCCTTGCATAGCAACTTACAGAAAGTTTTTAATGATAAACAAATATTTCTTCTTATCGACCCGTCGAAAGAAACCGGTTGGTTATTAGCCAAACCGGAAAATCGTCTGCCATTTTTGAATTACTATAAAGATGTCGTTCCCATTTTATTAAAGAGAGCAGGTATTCTCCTTAGCGGTTCATCCCAAAGATTGCTTCCTTTGGGCTGGCAAAATCTTTACGATGTCTTTGATGAGGATTTTATTAAGAACCATCCGGAAATCAAAAGCATTGAAATCTTATCAGTACTCACTGATACGCGCTTTCGATATCCGGTTTTGAGTATCGGGATAAACTTATTGAATATTAAACCGGCAGATGCAGTTCGAGACAAAGTGATAGAAGTCTTACCTGCACAACATCGATTAAAATAAAATGCATACCCAAAACAAATTTCTATTAGCGAAATAATAGCAGTGATTGTTTCTGACTATTAAAAATATAATCAATTGAGTTTCGAAGGTGAGTAAAGGTTTTTCCCAAGTATCAAAAACATTCTCCAGCGATAGACATAAGCTGCTATTAGAACCTGTGGCAACTAATCACCAAATGGCAGTGTTAGATAAAGCAATTAATCTGGTATATTCAATGCCATTAATTTTGTTAATGGAGAATGCCGGAAGGTTGGTCGCGGAAAGTGCAATTGAATATCTTCAAGACAAAAAAATCGTTGACCCTAAAATTTTGATTTTTGCTGGTCCAGGAAATAACGGCGGCGACGCTATAGTCAGCGCCCGATATTTGTTAAGTTTGCTGGAAAAAGGACAAATTATCCTTGTGATTTTGTCGGCTCAAACAAAAATCGAATACCGGGGCGATGCTAAGACAAATTATGAAATCATTAAAAAAATTGTAAACCATGAAATACAATTTGCCTCCGAATATAAACCTAAAGCAATAACGATCAAACTTATTGAGTTAACTCCTCGTAAAAAAATAAATTTGAAGAGAGATTTTGAGCCGGATGTGATTATTGACGGTATTTTTGGCACAGGATTTAAGGCCAAGCCAGAGGGTATTTTTCGCGATGTCATTGAAACAATTAATCAATATAAGGCATATAAAATTGCCATTGATATTCCTTCAGGAGTAAATGGAGATAATGGTTGGGTTGAGGAAATTGCTGTTCAAGCTCATCAAACAATTACAATGGGTTTATACAAAAGAGGCCATTGGCTCTATCCAGGCAAAAGGTGTTGTGGCACAGTCAAAATTGCTAATCTTGGAATTGACTATAAAAATCTATTCTGGTCAATAATAGGTTCAAACAAACATCTTAAGACCACCAAATCTGGTTTATCAAACAAGATTACGACTTTTATAACTCAGTTTTCTTCCTCAACCTTTTTACTGACTCCGCAATTTATTAAAAAAATTTTTCCTCAACGCCGACCTAATGGTCACAAAGGCACTTTTGGTTCGGTAGTCGTTATAGCTGGTGGCAAGGGGTATTCTGGAGCTGCTTGTCTTACGAGTTTCAGTGCTTTGAAATCCGGATCCGGACTTGTTCGTTTATGTTTTCCTTTAAGCATTAATTCGGCAGTAGAAAAGAAATTGTCTGAAGTTATTAAGATTCCGTTACCGACCACTTCTGAAGGCACATTAGCCCTATCAGGGTATAACCAAATTCAAAAAATTATTGAGCAGTCAGATGTTTTGGCAATTGGTCCGGGAGTCACGACTCATCCTGAAACAAAAACATTGATTCAAAAAATTATTCTGACAGCTAAAATACCAATGGTATTGGATGCGGATGCAATAAATAATATTTCGGTTTCAATTTTACTAAAAATACCTAAGACTCAAAGAGCAAATATAATTCTTACACCTCATCCAGGCGAATTTAGTCGATTGGTTGGCGTTGCTCCCGAAATAATCAATCGGGAAAGAATTAATTTGTGTGAGCAATGGGCCAAAAGACTTGGAATGACATTGGTTTTGAAAGGTGCACCAACAGTAATTGGTACACCAGAAGGCATAGTCTTTATTAATCCTACAGGAAATTCTGGTCTGGCTAAAGGCGGAAGTGGAGATGTGCTAACAGGAATGATTGCTGGTTTTCTAGCTCAAGGTTCGCCATCAGTTTATGCGAGTTGTATTGGCGTTTATCTTCATGGACTTAGTGCCGACTTAAAAGTAAAAGCTACAACCGAATATTGTTTGACCGCATCAGATTTAATTGACCAATTGCCAAAAGCAATTAACAAATTGCTACAATAGAAATCTTCTGAATTTCTCCTAAATAAAAAATCCAGCCAACCGAATAATAACCGCAAAAGCCAAACCTTCTTGTAAGGTAGAAATTTCCGTCCGGATAGTCCGGAAGCAAACAATCTGTTTGCTCATTCTGTAACATACGGAAAAAGCATTAATCACAAACTCATAGTTTTAGATAATTTTATGTAAAGAGTTTAATAGAAACTCCAAAAGCCGATAAAATAATATGACTGAGTTAATATCTCCAATAAAACTCGAAAATTTTTGTCGGGAATTTGACCTTCTCTCAAGACTTGATATGTATATAGATTGAGAGATGACCAGAAATCGAAACTGGGCAGCAGATTATGGTTAAATGGTTAACATGTTAAAAGGATTCAGTATTACAATATAAACAGGTAACTCAGCAAAAATCTATAATTACACAAACTGTTATACTGGTGCGAAGCAAGATGAAGCGAAACTCATCATCTGGTTTCCGCATCTAATAAAAATGACGGTTACTAACCCATGAATCAAGTTGAGGATAACAAAGGGAACTTCTACAGAATTTTTATAACAGATGAGATGAATATGAATTTGTCTGAATTAAAACTTACCAAAATAAACCAAAACTACAATTGTATTATTCACTTAAAAGAGCGGAATTAGACCTTAAATATTTCTGCGGTTAAGTGGCAAAAATTAGTTATTTACCGAATGCTAAACGATGGGCAAGCATTGATGGTAGACCGGCACTTAATATCTTTTTTTGTGCCAATTTAATGTTATAAGCTACGCGTTGATACTTGAGGCAATTGGTTTCATTATCAAAGATGACAACACAAGCTCTGGGGTCACCATCGCGGGGTTGTCCAACACTTCCGACATTGACCAGATAACGACAATCGCCATTAATAATTACGGTGTTTAATTTCGGGAATGCTCTAACTTGTTTTTTGCTTAAATCCTCTTCAACAATAAACGGATAATGAGAATGGCCAATTAGGCAAATAGGTTGATTAAAATATTGGAATTGGACTTGGGCTTGATTTAACCGAAATATATAATGCCAAGCATAAGGTTCTTGTGGTGAGGCATGGACTAAAAAAAATTGTTTCCATTCCGCTTGAAGGGGAAGTTTGGCTAAATACTCAATGTTTTCTTTATGCAATTGAGATTTAGTCCATTGGATGGCGATTTGGGCGGCTTCATTAAAGTTCTCAATATTAAATTTATCTAAAACGCCATAGTCATGATTACCGGCTACGCAAATGCAATTAAGACTTTTAATTATTGCCACGCATTCATTAGGATTTGCCCCATAACCGACAATATCACCTAAACATAAATATTGGTCAATTTTTTCTCGGCTTAAAAAATCAACTACCGCTTGGAGTGATTCCAAATTAGAATGGATGTCAGAAAAAATACCGAGGCGCATTAATGGTTTTGACGACTTTAGTCTCGTGCCAAGCTTTAAGTGTTAGAACTTTCCTAATAAGTAGAGTAGTATCGCGCGTTGAATATGAAGTCGATTCTCTGCTTGGTCTAAGACTAAAGAATGTGGACCGTCAATCACATCATCTGTTATTTCTTCACCTCGATGTGCTGGCAAACAATGCATCACCCAATAATTACTTGGAGCATAAGATAAAAGCTGGGCATTCACTTGAAATTTTTTAAATATCCTTTTTCTTTTGTCGGCTTCAGACTCTTGTCCCATAGAAATCCAAGTATCAGTATAAATAAATTCGCTTTCTGAGACCGCTTGTTCGGGTTCATTGAATAATTCAATTTTTCCACCGCTTGTTTTCGCTAGTTCTAAGGCTTTGTTTAAGATTTCGATTTTGGGTTGATATTCTTTGGGCGTGGCGATTTTTAGGTGCGCACCGAGTAGACCCGCGGCGAGCATCAAAGAATGACAAACATTATTACCATCGCCCACCCAGGCAATTTTTACATTATGAATTGTGCTAATTTTATCGTAGATGGTTAAAAAGTCAGCCAGAACTTGACAGGGATGTTCTAAATCCGAAAGTGCATTGATAACGGGTACAGAACTGTATTTGGCAAGTTCTAATACGGTATTATGACTAAAAGTTCGAGCACTAATCACTGCTACCCAACGGCTGAGATTTTTAGCAACATCAGCCACAGACTCCCGTTTTCCTAATCCAATATCAGTTGGTCCTAAATAAATTGCTGAACCGCCTAATTGCCGGATTGCAACTTCAAATGTTACCCGAGTTCGTAAGGAGGGTTTTTCAAAGACCAAAGCCAAAATCTTCCCTTCCAAATAAGATAATTTCGGTTCAAATTTTAATTCGTCTTTTAAATCAATAGCCTTAAATATTAATTTTTTAATTGTTTCTTTAGATAAATCGGAAATGCTTAATAAGTCTTTTTTCATTTAACCTTCTTTCTTCCCTCTTTTAATTTCATCAGTTTTAACCAAATTGGTTGGCTTAGTTATGGGAAATCTCTGAATTTAGCGCCGAACACACGGTTCTTACGGTAAAATACCAAGCAATATCTCTGCGCACTCTATCCTTTTGAGCAAACATTGACTTTTTCCAAGTTCATTAATTACTTAGGATTGATGAATTTCTTACAAAATATATCTTGTCAAATCTTTATTTTCAATGATGTCTTTCAGTCGAGTTTGAACATAGTCTCGTCTGATTTTGATCAGCTGGATATCGGGTGAGGGTAGTTTGAACAAGATGTCTTCTAACAATGCGTTCATTATCGTGTGTAGTCTACGCGCGCCGATATTTTCCATCTGTTCATTTACTTGCGCAGCAATTTCGGCAATCGCGGATATGGCTTCATCGTCGAATTCTAAATGAACTCCTTCTGTTTCTAACAATGCCTTATATTGTTTAATTAACGCATTCTCGGGTTCGACTAAAATACGCCTTAAATCATCCTTATTGAGAGAATCGAGTTCAACCCGAATGGGAAATCGGCCTTGTAATTCAGGAATTAAATCTGATGGTTTCGCATTGTGAAAGGCGCCAGCAGCAATGAATAAGATATGGTCGGTCTTAATCATTCCGTATTTAGTAATGACATTAGAACCTTCGACAATCGGCAGTAAATCTCTCTGTACGCCTTCGCGGGAGACATCAGGTCCATACGATTTTCCTGCGCCGATAATTTTATCAATTTCATCTAAAAAGACAATTCCAGAATTTTCTACGCGGGCTTTGGCTTCAGCCACAATTTCATCCATATCAAGTAGTTTTTGGGCTTCCTCATTAGTAAGAATGTTTTTTGCTTCTTTAACTGTTGATTTTCTTTTCTTAGTAGTTTTCGGCAGGGTGTCTGCAAAGATATCTTGAACCCGCAGGAACATTTCTTCAGCGCCAGTTGGAGGCAAAATTTCGATGAAGGGTAAAGCCGGTTTTGTGGTTTCGATTTTAATCAGCCGATTATCGAGTTTTCCGGCTCGAAGCATTTTACGGAGTTTCTCTTTGGTTTCGGTCATGGATTGACTCTCAGTATGTTTGGCATTAGATTTTGTTCCAGTGGTTGCGGTTCGCTTTCGTTCTTCAATTTGGGGCAAAAGTAATTCTAAAATGCGTTCTTCGGCAAGCATTTCTGCTTTAGGAGTAATCATTTGTAATTTTTCCGACTTTACCATATTAACCCCAATTTCCATTAGGTCGCGAATCATACTATCAACATCACGACCAACATAGCCAATTTCAGTAAACTTCGAGGCTTCGACTTTAACAAACGGAGCCCGGACTAATTTGGCTAAACGCCGAGCAATCTCAGTCTTACCAACACCTGTCGGACCAATAAGAATGATATTATTGGGATAAATTTCTTCTTTTATTTTACCACTGACTCGTTGACGACGCCAGCGATTGCGTAAAGCAATTGCCACTGCCATCTTGGCTTTTTGCTGACCAATAATATATCGGCCAAGATATTCAACAATTTCTGATGGTGTCCAGAAATTCTCGTCTAAATTCTTAGTGGTTACATCAGAAGAAGAGAAATCAGTATCACTACTTGTGTTCCGTAAATTATTTGGTGACATCATATTCAATTTTACATTTTGTAGACTAAAAGTCAAGCACCAATTCCCCGACGCATAGAGAATGGTAAATAGGCATTATGTACAAGATACAGCATCAATAATATAAAGGATAAAAAATTTCAAACTTGATTAATATAACAATATTATAAAAAATAAAAATTTCAAGTTGATTGATAAAACTACGATTGGTTATGGAAGGGCGCCTAAACGTTTTAGTTCTTGTTCGGCTTTTTCTTTAAGTTTGCGATTCTCAGTTGTCTGATAAATGGTCTGCCAAATTTCTATTGCCATCTCTTTGGCTCCACCGCGGTCAAAAGCAAATGCTGCCCAACGTCCTGTGATTGCCCAAGTTTCCGGTAGTTTGGAAGCAATTTCAAAATAATAACCAGCGGAAACATAGTCTTTGGTTATCATATAATGAATAAATCCAGCATCAAATACTAATTGCCAATTTAAGGGGTTATTTGTCATTCCTTGATTAAGTAATTTTAGGGCCTCAGTTACTTGACGTGCATCCCAAGCAATAACAATTGAGCCAAAATGATAGGCACCGATAAATCTGGGATCTAAAGTCGTTAGGATGTCAAATATATGGTCTAACCAGATAAATTTTCGGTCGGTAATTAAATGCTGTCCGTAATATTGAACCGCCCGTAACCAAACTAAATCCGCCATAGCGGTTTCATATTCAATCACCATCGGTTTTAAAAATTTACCCGAGGGAAAGTACATTAACTCTTCTACGATCCGTACTTGAAGAGGTTTATGTCGAGCGAGATCAATGCTATTTTGAGTTTGCCAAATAAGGATAAAACCTATTGCGATAATGGGAATCGGAATAATCCGTCGGATAAGTTCGTTGATCATCGCTAAAAACTGTTAATGCACTTTTTATTAGGTAATATCAAGATTTTTGTGTAAATTGTTTTTTCTTTTATGGCTGTTCTTCTTTCTTCATTAGTATGTTTAAACATGGCGTTGGATACACAATTCTTAAACATATCAATACCACATTTACTCAAAATATTATACACTACTTTTTTATTTATTAATAGTTGGCGTGTCAGCTTTGAACAGGTCCTTTTAAAATTAGAATTAAAAATCGTAATGTTACCATTGATTAAAATTCCAATGGAATAAGAGGAGTCATTATATATTAGAAATCTTTACGTGCCAATATCTGACTGGCAATAAAGAGCATCAGTGTTGAATAAAAGATTGCATAAAGCACAGTTAAAAATAGCGCATTGGTTTCAATCACTAAATTGTGTACGACCACTGCTTTCATATTAAAATTGGAGAAATTGGGCAAGACATAATAGATAATGTTGGCAAGCATTTCATTGATTGGCGATTTACTTAATTCGGCAAACCGTTTTAAATCCCGTGTTAAATGACCCATTACATAGATGGCAAAGGTAAAGACAGAACTTGTAATCGGCGTGGAGAAAGTAGAAAAAAGTATTGCGATCGCGGTAAGTACCCATAATTGGCAAAAGGTCATAAAAATTGCCCAAAGCAAATTAACATTAGCGGGAATATTTAATAAGAACATTATAATGTAAAAGGCACCGGTCATAATTAAAATACTCTCAAAAAGCACCAATAACAGTCCTAAATATTTTCCCAGAATAAATTGCCAGCGGGAGATTGGTCGGGATAGAATCAGATAAATTGTCCGTTTTTCAATTTCTTTATAAACCAGTCGTCCACCAACTAAGATGGCAATCAAAACCGAAAAGAAGGTAATTGCATTTAACCCGATATCTTTAACCACTTTGGCTTCTTCGCCTAAAGCCAAGGGTTTAATGACTCTACCACTGCCAATCACTAAAATTGCGAAGACAATAATGGTAATAAAGACCTTATCGCGAACCGATTCACGAAAGGTGTTTAAAATGATTCCTATAATTTTCATAATTTTATCGTCACCAATGGTTGGACATTAAATTTCTTTGAGCCGTTCTTTTTGAATTTGGCTGATAAAGTGGTCTTCTAAGGTCTTGCGTCTTGGTTGAAAAGAGACTAATTTCGCTCGGAGTTCACGGATAATCGTCAAAATTCGTTCGCCGGCTTCTTCGCTCTGCACCGTGATTAATGCTCGGTTATCTCCGACGATTACTTTGGTGGCAATCTTCTCAATGGCTCGAATTGTCTTATGGTCTAAGCCTTCAACCACAATATCTATCATTTCAACTTTCTCGGCTAAAATTTTATCTAAGCTTCCCGTGCTGACAAGTTTTCCATTAAGAATGATACCAACGCGGTCACAAATCATTTCAACATCAGTTAAGATATGGGTGGAGAAGAAAACAGTTTTGCCTTGCTCTTTTAATGCGATGATAATATCTCGAAACTCCCGACGGCCAATGGGGTCAAGTCCACCCATCGGCTCATCTAAAATTACTAATTCGGGGTCGGTAACCATAACTTGTGCAATACCTAATCTTTGCAGCATACCACGGGAGTATCCGCGAATTGGTAATTTAGCAAAAGGGGCTAAACGCACCAACTCAAGCAAACGATTAATACGTTTGCTCACATTGTCTTTAATACCAGAGACTTGACAGCAGAATTCTAAATATTCTTTAGCATTAAGATATTCATAAAAATAAGGTGACTCAGGTAAGAACCCGATTCTTTTTTTAGTTTCAATATGATTAGGACTTTTGCCGAAAACAGATGCCCGCCCTTTGGTCGGATGGGCTAAACCGACCAAAATTTTAAGCGTCGTAGTTTTACCGGCTCCATTAGGACCTAAAAAACCAAAAATCTCGTGGGCAAAAACCTCTAAATCAAGATCTTCAATTGCCCGAACTTTTTGCAATCGAAAACCAGTTCGGTAATCTTTAGTAAGTTTTTCTGTAAAAATTACGCGATCCACTTTATCTTTTTCTTTACTTAAAATTATCTATTAAAGACTTCATTATTTATTTTTATATATTCCTAATCTATACTGCTATCTGATTTATATTAAATTTGAACATAATTTATTATTCTTTCGTCGCATTGTTTTTGCATAAGCCGGGTGTTAAAATTATGAAACTTATTATAACTAAGGAATTTTTTTCTGTCAACCTTTAATGCGAAACGCTCAACAAAAGCTATAAATATACTAAATACATTGTTTCGCAACCGCGTGGTATTTTAGCCGATGATAAATTTTAAGAGCGCTTTCATTAAGAAATCTCTAAAAATGCTCAAGAGCCACTAAGCCTCATAAGAAAAAAACAACAATTGTTCATCTGCAGTTCATGCCTTCTGAAGCAATATTGTCTTCATCAGAGTTTTATAAAATTACTAGTTATAATTAGAATTTTATACAAGGCAGATTTTTAGATAAGCCATTGTTTTTTATAGAGATATTGTATTTTGCTCTAAAAATAGGGTATAGTTCCCCCACCGGTCCTTTGGGTTGTTTAAAAA
>FMJZ01027178.1_pt1 | contig 17344 bp, 17 predicted proteins | sample 1987881 | NCBI WGS metagenome assembly FMJZ01 (sample SAMEA4378227, study PRJEB15110) | soil metagenome | biome: soil; feature: Field; material: Soil | place: India | collected 2015-03-11 | depth 0 m
TACTTTATCTAACATTATCAGAACAACATATCGGATTTTTTCATTAATCTCAGGCATCTGACTTTTTAGATACCCAAGCGGATGTCAGATAGTCATCTGCTCCAGAATGTTCTTGTGGATTGTTATGATAATTGAAACTGTCTTTTTAACTCTTTAATATAATATAAAGATATATTTTGCTCAAAGCCCCATATCCTTAAAATTAGCCTTTGCTCATTGAAAAACAGTTTCCCATAACCATTATAATTAAATTTTATAAACTGTATAGTATGTGTTGGACATATTGCAATTTAACATTGACCCAAGTCGTTTTCCGTTGTAAAATTTTTGTTTAAAAACGAAGCGTTATGAAACATATGATAATGATATAACAGTGAGAAAGAGGGCATTATGAAAATAATTAATAAAATTATGACAAATATCAGAACTATACATTATATAACTGTAATAAGTTTATTAATGTTAATACCGCTTTATGCAGTGCCAAAACTTAATCAACCGTTTCCCAATTATCCGATTTATGAGGCATATCTTAAAAATGGACTGCGGGTTATTATTTATGTTGATAGTTCGACGCCAACGGTTTCTACTCAATTGTGGTTTAATGTTGGTGCAATTTATGACCCACCATATAAATCAGGGCTTTCACATCTTTTGGAACATATGGATGGAACGAAGAATTATAAACCGCGTGAAATCTCAGCGATAATTGATGCTTTAGGTGGTGAGGATAATGCTTTTACTTCAAATCGTTATGTCTGTTATTGGGTAGATTTGGCAAAGGATTATTACGAAACTGCCCTTAAATTAGGTGCCGAACGGATGACAAACTTAGTTATTTCCGAAAGCAAATTCCAGTCGGAAAAAGCAGTAGTAATGGAAGAACGACGATTAGGTGAAAATGAACCCTATGATCTGCTCTGGGAAGAATTTGATGCTTTACTGTATAAACTACATCCCTACCGAAATCCCGTGATTGGCTGGATGGAAGATATAAAAAGAATTGAACGACAAGATTTGATTAATCATTACCGAACTTACTATCAACCGTCAAATGCAGTTTGTGTTTTAGCGGGTGCAGTTGAGCCGAATGAGGCGCTTAGAAAGGTCCAAAAGTATTTTGGAAAGATAAAATCTAAACCCGTGAAACATCCAGCATTTCACGAGCCCGAGCCGACGGGCGAACAAAGAAAAGTTATCTACCGAAAAGTTTCAATCCCAGCAATTGTGATTGGTTATCATACCTGTGACATTTCTTCACCAGATTATTACGCATTAGAAGTATTAGAAGGGTTATTGTCGAGTGGCAAGAATTCACGATTATACAAAAAACTTGTCTACGACAAACAATATGCTTTAAGAATCTTTGCTTGGAATGATTTGGAACGCGATGCGGGGACATTCAATTTTTACGCAATGCCGACCAAAGCCACTTTGGTCGATTCTGTAGAAAAAATAATCTACGAAGAACTAATGAAATTGGGCTCAACTGGTAAGGATTCAATTACCAACGAAGAAATGGTGCGAGTGAAAAATAATGTGATTGCCAGTGAAGTTTATGCTAAAGACCGAAGCCGGGGAATGGGCATGCGTATTGGCCGGCAAGCGATAACGACAGGCAATTTGGCTGATATGGTGGAATATTCTCAACGGATTGAAAAAGTGACTAAAGAAGATATCAGGCGGGTTATTGGTAAATATTTTATACCCAAAAACCGAACAGTTGTAATATTGTTACCAGAGGAGTAAGAAAAATGAACACGACTAAATTTTTAGCCCTTATTGCAATCATCAGAGTTGTGATTTCTAACGGATTTGCTTTACCAATTGCGCGCGATGTGCTTGATTGCGGCATGGTCGTTTTATCTTTTGAAACCAACCGATTACCGATGATTGAAATCCGCTGGGTAAATAAATCCGGCAGTGCGTATGACCCTTTTGGCAAAGCCGGATTAGCCAATTTAACTAATAAGATGCTGACCCGCGGAACTAAAACCCGCTCGGCTTTGAAGTTAAGTGCAGAGTTAGAATATATTGGTGCGTCTTTGTCCGACTGGACATCATATGATTATAGTGTCCTTCACCTGCGCTGTCTGAAAAAAGACTTTGATTTAGTATTGGATATTCTCGCCGACATTTTAACCAATCCTGAGTTTGCTCTACAAGAAATAGAACGCGTTAAACAGCAAATAATTGGTGAGATAAAACAGAGTGATGATTACCCCTATAATCAAGGGTGGAAAAAATTTTCAGAATTGATGTTTCAAAACCATCCTTATGCCCATCCGATTAACGGAGATCCTCAAAGTATTGCTCAATTGACGAGAAAAGATATTGTCGATTTTTATAACCAATACTATACAATTGACAATGGCTTTTTAGTAGTTGCCGGTGATTTTGATAAGACCGAACTTTTGTCCAAAATCGAAGAGAAGTTTCACCGCATGCGAAAAGGCCAAATTAAGACAGAAATTCCTGAAGTTGCCCCTGGTCCTTATAGCGATAAACCCAAAGGCTATCTTATCCATCGACCGGAATTGAATCAATCGTATATCTTTATGGGATTTCCTGGTATCAGTGAAATTGCGACAGATGAGATTTCCGCATCCAATTTGGTTCCACTTGCATTACAGATAAGAGTAATGAATTTTATTTTGGGCGGTTCGCCGTTAACTTCCCGATTAGGTAATGCGATAAGAGAAGAACAAGGATTGGCTTATGATATTCGGTCCTTTTTTGACCGTCGGCTATATGGCGGAATGTTCGCAATTACGACGCAAACTTCTGACCCGAACACAGCAATTAATATCATTCTTAAGGAACTGAAAAGGATGTATGATAATGGAGTAACTCCCAAAGAGTTGAAAGATGCAAAAACCTTTTATACAGGAAACTTTCCTTTTACTTATGATGCTACCAGCGAAAAGATTGACTTGCTAATGAATATTGAATTGTATCAAAAAGGACTTGATTATCCAACTAAGTTTAATAATTATATTAAAAAAATTACCATTAAAGATATCAATGCCTTGGCGAAGAAATATTTATATCCGGAAAATTACTTGTTGGTAATCGTAACAAATGTGAGCAAAGATGCTTTACAGATTCCTGGACTTGAATGGATAGAATAAAAAAAAGAAAAACTTACCATAAATATTTATCTTTAACAATTCCGCTCAAAGATAGTAAAATACTGACTCTGTTCTAATCAAGAATATTGCTGGCTAATTACTAAAGATAGTTTTTTCTAAAATATTTTACAAAAGGACGAGTCAATCACGGAAAGAGTTTTCGATAGATGCCAAAATAACACGGCGTAGATTTAAGCCAGAGAGAAAACGAAAGTGGTAAGAAAATTGTTGTTCCCGAGCGTTCACAGATAAGGGAAAAATTGGTTTCTTTTAACAGCGTTTTTAATTCTTCTAAAGAGGGGATAAAGACATGGGTGTCGTCTTTATAGAAATTGTTCTGTAAGAAACGGCTGACCCCATTAGAGGCAATGGGAAGATGAAGAAATAGATAGCCATCACAGGATAGTATTTGATGAAGTTTTGCTAAAATTTTTCGGGGATATTCTAAGTGTTCAAGTATATTAATCGCAACAATGCCATCAAATTGATATGGCAATAAAAATTCATCTTCAATCGATGCTAACTGAAAAGTAGTAGAATTAGTTCGGGACTGCGCAACCTTAATTGCAAAAGGAGAAATGTCTACACCGTAGGTTTCGTAATCTTTTTCAATTTGAGTTAGAAGTTTGCCGGTGCCACAACCAATCTCCAGAATTCTTTTACCTCGAGGAAGGAGTTTTTTGATAAAGTGAATTACTACTCGGTCTCGCAGAAACGAAAACGGATAATAACCTTTTTCAATGTGATGATAATATTGAGGAGAATATTTAGGTTCAGCGGGCATAACGACTAATTAATTCTTGATAATAAGCTTCGATTCTTTTGACGATATTAGGCCAGGAATACTGTTCGGCTCGATTGCGAGCATTTTGTTGTAATGACAGTTTCAGTTTATGGTTAGTTAAAATTAGATTGACTTTCTGGGCAAAATCATCGGCGGAAGCAGGTTGGGCTAAAAGACCGTTTTTACCATTTTCAATCACTTCTCGATAACCTGAAATATCAGAAGCCACAACTGCTTTGGCGCATGCCATGGCTTCTAATAAGACAATGCCTTGGGCTTCGCCTCCTAATGCGGGCGAAAGATAAACATCGGCCGAAGCATAATAGCGTGGAAGATTTTCTCTTGAGACATAACCAAAGAACTGACAAGCGTCTTTTAAATTTAGCGTCGCCACTAATTTACGCACGGTGGATTCTAAAGGACCTTTGCCCACGACATATAATTTAGCATTAGGAAATCTTTCCTGTATTTTCTTGAAAGCATTTATTGCCACTAAAATGCCTTTTCTTGGTTCTAACCGACCAACAAAAAGGATTACCGGGCCATTTTTATTATGCTTTTCAATTGGCAATACCTCTGGTGAAAAGCGGTTACAATCGACACCGTTAGGAATTATCCGATAATCGTCTTTAATAAAAGGTTCCGCCCAAGCCTGAGCAATTTGGGAGACTGCTATTTTTCCGTGTAGTTTGTGCCGATAACCGCCAAACAATAAACCACCTAATTTCAATAAAAAGCTTTTACGAAAACCTACAGTATGAAAAGTAACACAGTTTATCGTCTGGGAAAAATGTAGCGCCCAAAACCCAATTTCCAGAGGATAACATCCATGAAGATGAATAATGTCAAAATGCGTTGAATTAAGTAGTCGCTTAACCCGAAAAGGAATATCTGCTCCCCAAGGAAAAGTGGCAAAAGATTTGTTGAGCGGTAAAAAAACGACCTTACCATAACGTATAATCTCAAATTGAAAATTGCTATCCGACCAATCAGCCCAATAAAGAGGATAATTAGTTGTGAGAACTTTTACTTGATGACCAAGTTTAGTTAGTTCTTGGGCTAAATAGAACACATGTTCAGAAATTCCTGAGGGATAAGGTAAAAAAGCAGACGAAACGAGCAAAATTTTCATAGATTCCAATGCTTATACTACAAACTTATTTTAATCTGTCAAGATAACGATGCAAAATGAACAAAGGTTAATTTTAAATAACTATTCCAAGATATGAGACAATTATGCGAAATATAACCCTTATCAATTAGAGATACAATGTCTTGGCACCGCAACAGATTTCTTCGTATACAGATTAACAATTCATTTTTTATATCATAGAACTCATCGATTAGCCCGTTAAATTAGAAAGCATACTCTTTGAATTGAAATTTTCCGATTCAAAGATAGGGTTTGTAAGACTAACTGAAGTTTGAGTCGCAGAGGAAGACCGCAACTTTCAACAAACAGTGGATAATATTTGTATAAGTTTAGATTTGATAGGACAAAACAATCTTCAAGTGTCAAAACTTTGGCTTAACGCTAAATAAATCACTTCTAAACTAAAGGGAAAGGTGTCAAGACATTGTATCTCTACCAAGGCTCTAATTCTGCGACTACTTTATCTTAACATTATCGGAACAAGTATCGGATTTTATCATTAATCTTAGGCATCTGCTTTTTAAGATATTTAAGAAGTGTCTCGTAGTCCTGCCCGAATGTTCTTGTAGACTGTTTTAGTAATTGGAACGGGTTATTTTAACACTTTATTTGCCATAATAATTAAAACTTAATTTTTTAGTTCTTTAATACAATAGTAAATATAAGAATAATTGGAATTTTTTTTACTCTTTAATATAATTAAGGGGTAGATTTTGCACAATGCTTTATATTTCTTTAAATTAACCTTTACTCATTGAAAAAACTATTTTTCATAACCATTTACAATTAAATTTCATAAACTGGATAGCATGTGCTAGACATATTGCAGTTGACACTAATCAATAATTGGATTAAGATTTATAATATGACTATTGAATTAGACAATATCATTTTAGATCTTCCGGAAAAAAATCTTTTAGGGATATTAACGCCGACGCCTTCGATAAAAAAGGAGATCCCGGTTGACCGAAACAATCTGATTACAAGTTTAAGAACCTTTCTTGCTCATGCAAAGCGGATTCTAATTATTGTTAATGATTATACTCGTCCGACGCCAACTGACAAGATTATTTCCATGATTGAGCCGGTAATTACAGACTTTGATTGTCGCATAATTGTTGCTTGCGGTTCACATCAAGCGCCGTCTTCTCAGCAGCTAATTCAAATCTTAGGCAATTATGCGGAATTATTTAAAGACAAAATCTTAGTCCATAATGCCCGAGATAAAGCTTGCCTTAAGTTTTTAGGCAAGACCCGACGCGGAACACCGGTTTGGTTAAATCAAGCAATATGGGAAGCAGATAAGATTCTGGTAATTAATTCAGTAGAACCCCATTATTTTGCCGGTTTTACGGGTGGCAGAAAATCTTTCTTACCTGGCATTGCTGGCATTGAAACTATCACCGCCAATCATAAATTGGCGCTTCAAGCCGAAGCAAAAACCTTAGCCCTCGGTGGCAATCCTGTGCATGAGGATATGACCGAAGTATGCCAAATGGTGCCTAGAGAAATCTTCTCTATCCAGATTGTCATCGATGAAAGCCATCAACTGTATTCAATTCATTATGGAGGTATTTGGGAGTCGTTTGCTAATGCAGTTGAAGACGCCAAAAAGATTTTTTGTGTACCGATTAAAGAGAAAGCCGACATTGTTCTTGCTTTGATTCGAGCCCCGTATGATATTAACTTTTATCAATCACAAAAAGCAATTGAGAATGCGAAGTTAGCGTTAAATGATAAGGGAATTATGATTGTGGTGTCAAAATGTCGTGAAGGAGTTGGTGACGATGAATTTATCAATGTTATTGCTGGGTGTAAAACTCCTGAGGCAGTGAGGACAAGAATTAATCAAGAGTTTAAATTAGGCCATCAAAAAGCCGCAAAATTAGCAGAAATTTTGAGTTGGGCGGAAATTTGGACGGTAATGCCTATTGACGACAATATTATCCAGAGTATCTTTATGAAACCTTTCCCCTGTATAAATCTGGCCTTGAAGGAAGCATTAAGGATTAAAGGCGAAGATGCAAAAATACTTGTCTTACCTGATGCCAGCCTAACTGTACCGCTTTTAAGAAAATAACGCCTTATTGGTGCTAGTCACGAATTCTGTTTCTGTAAAATCAGTTAGCGTCTAATTGTGTAATACAAAGATAATTATATTTTGACCCGAAGCGTCAAAAGTTCTAATAGATTGTGCATAACCACTGGGTTGTCCATCCATACCAATTAAACCCCATAACTGAATTCGATTCGAACCGATAGGCTCATATACTCCATAGCGCATCTCCCCTGGGTCATAGCCCCAATCGTCATTTGGTCCGCCTATTCGAGTATCACTAACATCTTCGGGTGCATCATAGTAATCAGGATTAAAATTGTCCGGGTCTAACTCCTCGCCGGTCCAAGGATTTATGGGAAATTTTCCTTTTCTGGGCTCTGGTGTAGCATAAGGGTCGCCACCGGGGAAATATGCGCCATAGCCATCATCAGTTGCCTCAAAATCGTAGGCATATTGGCCTTTTTCAGAAAAATAGGATTCAATCACCATTGCGACATTGTACATATTCATCTTTTGTGCCGAAATTCTCGCCCTTTCGCGCATTAATCCGTAGTTGGGGACGGAAAATGCCAATATAACACCGATAATAAATAACACAGTCAACAACTCAATTAAGGTAAAACCTTGAGTGTTTCGCAATTTTGTGGCAGATGAAGGATTGTTGCTTAAGGAAGTTGGTTGGGAATAAAAGTTTATCCGTGGAATATTGAATTGCTGGTTTTGGTTGTTCCAGACAATGTCTTTTTTTCGCAGATGGTTCATTGGTTGTCTCCTGCTTAATAAAATTTTAAATTAATTAAAAATAAACTTGTTCGCATATATAGACATTAAAAGAAAAATGCCCTAAACCAGAACATTGCTGAATTAGAACTATAATTTCGGGCAACTGTTTTTCGCAATGACCACATTGCTATCTTCCATTATGGGTGAAAGTAGGAAGCTCGCATCCAAAACATTTTTTTCATACTTTAGTCCCGGCTTGGGTTGACAATAAATTTTTGATAATAGCAACTAGCTTTTGACCATCAAATGGTTTGAGAACAAAAGCATCAGCGCCGGTTCGCAACGCAATCTCCTTGGCTTCAGTTGAAATGCGCGCGCTAATAATAATAATCGGAATTTTACTAAAGGATTCGTAATTCTTCAGAATCATGCATACTTGATAACCATCAAGTTTCGGTAGCATTAGGTCTAAAACAATTAAATCCGGTGTATTTTTTCGTACCTGAGAAATCGCATCTACACCGTCATAGGCAGTAACGACTTCAAAACCATTTTCTTCTAAGCGCATTTTGATTAACTCGCTAAGGTTGATATCATCTTCCACTACGAGAATTTTGGGCATAGGACAAGCAAAACCATTTTACATTTTTAGTTATTTACCTAATTGGTAAGACAAAGTGGAATTGAGAACCTTTGCCTAATTCACTGGTCGCCCAAATTTTGCCGGAATGAAGTTCCACAATATTCTGAGCAATATTTAACCCCAACCCGATTCCTCTGACTTTAGTCGGTGTCTTAAGTCGTTCAAATTTCCCAAAAATCCTGGATAAGTGTTTCTTAGCAATACCCGGGCCCGTGTCTGCGACAGTAACCAGTATGTATCTTTGCTTTGGGTCTGTTCCGCGTTTAATTAATTCTTTATCTTTCCCTGATACGATTTTGGTGCTGATTTTAATCATACCGCCGGCAGGGGTAAATTTTAAGGCATTGTCTAATAGATTAGCCACTACATCAAAGAGTCGGTCTTTATCCGCTTGAATTAATGGTAATGCAGGCATAGTTTGTTTTTTTATCCGAAATCGTTTTTGTTTAATAATTAATTCTTGGCTCAAGAGGACGGCATCAATCACCTCATTAATTTTTACCGGTTCGTATTGCAGTTGAATTTTGCCGGACTCGATTAAGGATGATTTTAATAAATTGTCAATCATCCGAACCAGTCGATTGATTTCTTCCTGAGCAATCATGAGAATTCGCTGCATCTTAGGATCAGCTACTTTCTGACTTTTTGCGTTTAATAAAGAGATTGCTTCCTTGATTGCGGAAATTGGCGTTTTGAGCTCATGAATGATAAGCTGAAGGACATCGAGTCGATTTTTGTTGTAGTTTTTCATCGGTAACTACTAAATAGAAATTTTATCATCGGGCGAATTTTTCCTACTGCTTTGGTTCTTCGCTCTTTATGAGACATATAAATTTAAGTTTAATCATTATAACTTAAAAAAGTTAATTGTGTCAAGGGTAATCCGTGAGAACCCCAGAAAAGTCTATAATTAACAAAACGTCACACTGGATTGGTTTTTAACATCTAATAAAATTAATGATTTAAATACTCTGTATCAAGTTTAGGTCAACAGAAATGGTCGTTTGCTCAACTTTCGTCGTTATTAGATAGTAAGCCCCTTGGTAAATTTAGATTGACTTTTATGATAATAAAATTATAATAACTATGTGCTTGAACGTTACTTTACTCCAGAAATGGCAGATTTATGGTCGGAAGAGACCAAGTTTAAACATTGGCTTTTGGTTGAAAAATCCGTCGCCTATGTTCAAGGTAAATTAGGCATTATTCCTCCGACCTTAGCCCCCAAACTTAATAAAATTAAAATTGATGTTAACGAAATTACCCAAATCGAACAGGCCATCCAACACGATGTGATTGCCTTTCTTAAATCAATTCAAAAGCAATTGGGCAAAGACGCGCAATATTTACATTTTGGATTAACTTCCTATGATATTGTTGATACTGCCCTGGCTCTGCGATGTCTTACAGCGTGTGACCATATTTTAAAAGCGCTTAAAGAACTTTCGGCAACTATCCAAAAATTAGCACGAAGACATAAATATACTTATATGATTGGCCGAACCCATGGGATGCACGCCCAGGTCATAACTTTTGGTGTAAAGTGCCTCTCATGGTATCAAGAGATTCAGCGGAATATTTTAAGGATAGAGACGACCAAAAGAAATCTTAGTTATGGCAAAATATCAGGCGCAGTAGGTGTTTACACAGAACTTGTACCCCAAGTGGAATTAATTGCGTTAAAACGCCTTGGGTTAAAACCCGAACCGGTATCAACTCAAATTATCCCCCGGGACCGATATGCGGAACTACTAGCCGTTTTAGCAATTTTGGCCGCTGGTTTAGAACGCATTAGCACTGAGATTAGAAATTTACAACGAAGCGAAATCAGCGAACTGTCCGAACCTTTTGGTAGAGCCCAACGCGGTTCTTCTGCCATGCCACATAAAAAAAACCCAATTATTAGCGAAAGAATTTGTAGTTTGGCTCGAGTGGTTAGAAGTTATGTTCAAATCGGGTTAGAAAATATTGTTCAATGGCATGAACGCGATTTGACAAATTCTGCCAACGAGCGATTCATAATTCCCTCAGCAACGGGTTTACTTCACTATATGATTATCCAATTAAATAAAGTTTTAGCTGGACTGGTGGTTGATGTTGCTAAAATGAGAGAAAATTTAGATAAGTCCAAAGAACAGTTCTTTTCACAGAGTTTAATGATGGCATTGATTAAAAAAGGTATTGAACAAGACCAGGCATATCTTTTGGTCCAAAGGTTGACGTTTCGAGCCCAAGCCCAAAATGAATATTTGAGTAAGATTGTCTTAACCGATAAAGAGATTGGTAAGTTTTTTACCGAACAGGAAATTAAACAGATTTTTTCCTACGACGCTTTGAAAGAAAAAATAAACTTTATATTTAAACGTGCATTAAGAAAGGAGTCATAATGATTGATTTTAGTTTCACAGAAGAACAAATAATGATTCAGAAATTAGCGCGGGATTTTGCGCAAAAAGAAGTTGCGCCGAGGATTAAAGAATTAGACCAAAAAGCCGAATTTGATCGTAGTATCTTAACCAAAATGGCCGAATTAGGTATTTTAGGTCTTTCAATTCCAACTAAATATGGTGGCAGTGGCGGTGATTATATTTCATTGGGTCTGGCTTGCGAAGAACTGGAATATGTTGATACTTCGCTGCGGGTAATCCTTTCTGTGCATATTGGACTAAATAGTTTGACCTTGCTTTCTTGGGGAACTGAAGATCAAAAGCAAAAATATTTAGTGCCTCAAGCCCAAGGGAAAAAAATCGCGACTTTCGGTTTAACTGAGCCCAATGCTGGTAGTGATGTAGTGGCAATTGAAGCTAAAGCCCAAAAATCCGGCGATTATTGGATATTAAATGGTGAAAAAATGTGGATTTCGCTCGCCGATGTTGCCGACAATTTCTTGATTTTCGCCTGGACCGACCAAGAGAAACGAAAAAAACGCGATCATTCAGGGATGAGTTGTTTCATTGTCGAACGCAGTTTTCCGGGCGTGAGTACAGCAACAATTCATGGTAAATTAGGTATTCGTGCGGGTAACACAGGCTCAATTTCTTTATCTGATGTTAAAGTGCCGAAAGAAAATATGCTAGGTGAAGAAGGTGAGGGCTTTAAGATCGCAATGTTCGCCTTAGATCAAGGAAGATATACGGTTGCCTGGGGCGCAACAGGTCTCATTAAAGCCTGCTTAGACCATTCGGTCAAATATGCCAATGAACGAAAAACCTTTGGGGAAGTAATCGGAAAACATCAATTAGTTAAAGAGATGATAAGCGATATGGTATCAGGTTATGAGTGCTCAAGACTTTTATGTCTGAAAGCTGGATGGTTAAAAAATAAAGGTTTGCGTAGCACTAAGGAGACTTCTCTAGCTAAAATGTATGCTTGCGATGCATCGGAAAAAGCCTCATCCCATGCAGTACAAATTTATGGTGCTTATGGCTATTCGGATGAATATCCCGTAGAACGCTTCTATCGTAATAGCAAGGGTGCGGTAATTTATGAAGGTTCACGTGAAATTCATAAATTGATGCAAGCTGATTATGCCCTGGGTTACCGCATTGATAAACCAACCCGATGCACTTTACCGCTACCAGAAGAATAAAAGATAACCGAGTATTTCAAAATCCCAAAATTCTAACATATCCTAATGGTAAAATACGCCCCAATTAGACAATCAGGAAGAATGGCTATAGAACTTTTGCAACATGAACGCCAATATGTGTTATTAAATTTAACCCAAAATGTGTTTAATAATACCGATGGCGACCGATAAATTGATTAGAGTTTAGATTCAAACCGGGCAGATTATATTGAAGCTAATGAATCTCTGAGGAAAAAGGTTTTATAATTATAACAAACTATCCCGTAAGGGAAAGGAAAAAAACGGATCTTAGGTAAACCTAGTGGCGACATATAACAACCGAGAAATCGATAAAGAAGAGAATCAAACGAATTGATGAACAATTTTTGTATGATATTTAAGAAGTATAAAAGTTGTGAAGATTATGATGGCGTTAGAATTTAATCGAAAGGAATAAGGAAAATGCCGATTATCTATTTAAAATCTGGAGGATATGTTGAGTGCGAAGGTTATACTATTAAAGATGGTGTGGTGAAAACAATTGGTGCGACTTTTAAGGAAACGACATTTCCTCCAAAAGAGACGAAGCAACAGGAATCGGTAATACCATTATCTAACATCCTTTTTATACTACCGCAAAAAATACCGCAATAGAGTAACCCCTTAACTTCAATAAATTGAGCAAAGTAGTTCTCGATACATTTATCGACATGTTTACCAAATAGTATCTTTATGTTATTGCCACGCCTCAACAGATCGCATAAAGTAGTTCTATCATTTAGCTGTTGGTTTTGGTATCTCTTTCTGCCTTGCTTACCGAATGTCAACTTCATAGAATAATTATCATTCAACAGATCGAATAAAGTAAATATACTGTTTTGTTTCTATTATAAGTTTATTTTTTATGTTATGGAAATCTCTGAAAAATACTCAAAAGACACCAATGCCCACAAGAAAAATCAACAATTATACTTCTGCATTTCATGTCTTCTAAACCGATATTGACTTTGTCAGAGCTCTCTTATAAGCATGAAGAAAAAAATTAAGAAGTTATAATGCTTCTTATGAGTTATAATTCTAATTACTATAGTGGCAGATGTTCCGATACTATATAATTTTGGATTACTTGTCCTTTTTTTTATTAATCTAATTTACTATTTCCCGATTAGTTAATAAATAAGTAAAAGTTTATAAAATTTATTTGTCCTAAATTCTATTCGTGAAAGTTATTATCAATAAGTAAATTATATTAGTGAAAACGATTGGAAATTATGTTTGCGGTTTTTCTGTTAGTACCATTAAAAGATTAGAGTTTTTTTCTTGAAACTGAATAATGCGTCGGAGGCCGGTTCGTTCCACAAATATAAGGTATTTTTTCGAATCAAAGGACAAACTTATCTTATCACAATCAAATGTTCCGAGCTGAGTTGTTACACTTTTCTTGCCAATATATTTGATTTCGCAATCGGTAAGTTGCAGTAAAAAAGGATTAAAGATACTAATCGAATATCTTTTGGTTTTGTCAAATTTTAAACATCGGCTAAGGTGAAAAATCATTGCGTGGTCAAAATATCTTACTTTTACTGATACGGTTGTTGCATTTTTCCCATCCATTGTTTCGGTCCAGATGTCTATATTGGACCCGTCATAATGGGCTTCAACAATCCTGGTATCAAAGTCTGTTTCCACTCGGCGATATGACCAAAAGGGTACAAAATCTTTACGGCAAAAACTCACGACTGTAGAATCAACTAAATAGTCTTCGCTAAAACTAAAATCGCTTACGGATTCAATAACATAAATTGGTTTATTTCCTTCCATGTCAAAATGAAGGAGTTGTCGAACATAACCGATAAGTTGGTTGTGGTGATAGATACTATAATAATATTTATCACCATCTTGCCAATTTGGTACTATTAGGTCGGTCGACATTAAATTTGGTTTTTGGCATTGAAGGGAAAATACAATAAGACCGATTAAAAGCCTCACTACTGTGCTTAGCAATAATCGCATTATCGAAATGTTCTTTGATTTAATAGTCCGCATTCTGTTAAAACTATTTATCTCGGTTTATTCTTCAATAATTACGATTGCACATGCATATTCGTTAGTGTGGGTAATGCTTAAAAGAACTCTTCGGTTATTAAGGATTTGTTGGGCTTTACCTTTAATTATAAATCTGGGTGGACTTTTTTCATCATCAAGAACACCTATTTCTTGCCAAGAAATTATGCCCCGCAAACCCGTACCTAATGCCTTAGAGAATGCTTCTTTGGCCGCAAAGCGAGCTGCATAAGACAGATATTTGTTTTTTTGGGATTCGCAGAAATTTTGTTCTGTGGGAGTAAAAATTCGGTTTTTGAAACGGTCACCATATTTTTCCAATGCTTGCTGGATTCTTTTTACTTTAATTAAATCAATGCCAATGCCGAAAATTGTCATTTTTGAACTGGACTTATTATTGTAAAGAAATAATATTACCTTTCATACTCAGAGGCGGTTATTTTAACAATCCTGATTGTGTTGGTCAACGATTTTTACCAATTCATAGATATCGTCAATATCCCAATCAGCACCTGAATTTTTAGTGCCGAAAGTATCGCCATACCGAGCAAACACAGTTTTCATACCTAAAAGTTTAGCGCCGACGATATCACGTTCTGCCCAATCGCCGACCATAATTGCATCTTCAGGTTTTAACTTTAACAACTCTAAAACCTTAATGAATGGTTCGGGTGCGGGTTTGCGTTTTTCTGTATCCTCGAAAGTTACCACGACATCAAAATAATTGTGGATATTTAAGGCACACAATCGTAACCAGGCTTGAAGTCTTGGTGCATCAGAAACTACCGCCAATTTCAATCCGCGCTTTAATAACTCTAATAAAGTAATGGTCACATGAGGATAAGAAACCAAAACTCCCTCACGAGCCCGGCGATATGCGACAACGCCGGCAGCAAGTATCTTATTGTCAATTCGGCCTAATTCTTGCATTAAAAAGTCATCAAACACCTGCTGATATTCAATTCCTTTTTCTTGATAAATCTTAAAGATCTTATTATGTGCAGCTTCTTTTTTCATTTGTAAACCAGCATCAATCATCGCTTCGACTGCCGCATCCACAGCAAATTCCTTTAACTTCATAAAATCGACTAAGGTGTTATCTAAATCAAAGATAATGGCTTTTATCTTATTTCCCATAGTTGTTCAATCAATTTGTTTATCACATATATTGCAGACCTCTTGCCTTTTCAAGAAATTGAGGTTAATGCTTTTTTCAAAAGCACATAAGTTTTATTTAGTTCCTGGCAGATAACTTTAGTTTCCGATAGAATGGGCATAAAATTGGTATCGCCGTTCCAACGGGGAACAATATGGATATGAAAATGACCAGGAATGCCGGCGCCAGCGATTCGGCCCAGATTAGCTCCGATATTAAAACCTTCCGGCTTAAGAGTCTTTTTAAGGGTAACAACACATTTTTGCAGCAAAAGAAACATCTCATTGGTTTCCGCCGGGGTAAATCGTTCAATTTTCCCCATATGACGATAAGGCGCGATCATTAAATGACCTGGATTATAAGGGTAGCGGTTCATGATAACAAAGGCATATTTACCGCGTAAGAGAATTAAAGCCGAAGCATCATTTTTGGGGGAAACCGATTTGATACACAACACACATTTTTGTCTTTGGATTTTCGTTTGATGACAACTATTAATATACTCCATTCGCCAAGGTGCCCAAATTTGCTTCATAAGTCTCTTAGGTTCATTTTGCTTTTAAAATTATGCTTGCTATTTCATATCATTTACCTGTCTTTAATTTGGCTTAAAATAATTTCATTTGGCTTTCTTTGTCCGTGGTCAGTTCAGGTGTGGTTAGTGTCTCTGGCGCCAAGACGCTGATTTTTCCAAACACGCCATCGTAACCGGGTTTGCAGTATACTTCGCCTTTTCGCATTTGAGAAATGGCGTAAGCAATTCGTTCATCAGAATGAGCGGCAATTTCGGAAATAGGAGCATTAAGCAAAACATTAAACTCGCCGGAAAGGGCAGTGACTAATTTTAGATATTGGTTTTTAACTAAATTAGTATCTCTGCCGACATTCAATACCTCAGCAATAATCTCTTCTAAAGGAATTAAACTTTTATAAGGAATTGCGGATTCAGGCACGAAACCTTCGGGTCGGTCAGATAAAAGTAACACACGGTGGGCAACACCAATCGTTATTTTTTTTCCGCACACCGGACATAAATTATCATTAACAATTGCGTCTTGTGGACTTAAACAAACATTACAATTACGATGACCATCATAATGATATTTACCTTCTTCTGGAAAGAATTCGATGGTGAATAAAAAGCGGTGTTTGTCTTTGGTCTTTAATACTTCTTTGATTTCATAATAAGACAGTTTACAGTTAAAAACATTGGCTTCTCGGCCCAAACGGGAAGGTGAATGGGCATCAGAGTTAGAAATTAAAGTATAAGGGTCAAGTTTCGAACAAGTCCAGTTCATTTTAGGGTCAGAGGAAAGACCAGTTTCTAAGGCAAAAATTTCTGAAGTTAGTTCATCAAAACATTCTTCAATCGCATCAAAGCCCGAATTTGCGCCGAAAAGCGAGAACCACGGTGTCCAGATGTGCGACGGAACAATAAAACAATCCGGGGCAATGTCACGAAGACGCTCAAACATAAATTTGGTATCCAGACTAATTATTGGCCGACCATCAGAACTTAAACTTCCAAATTTACTTAAGAATTGATTAATCTTATCAACATCTTCAAAACTGGGGGCAAAGATTAGATTATGAATCCGACGTAACTTGCCACCTTTACTATAGATATTACTTACCTCGCTTGTAAGAATAAAATAAGTGTTACCATATTGGAAAATGCCATCGTCGACAGGAGTCAAATCTGTTCTCAGATTGTTTAACCACGCTGGATGAGTAAAATCACTGGTGCCAACTAACTTGATGCCTTTTAACTCTGCCGATTCTGCAATTTTGGGAATAACCATATCACTACTTGTGGCCCGGGAAAATTTTGAGTGTATATGAAAATCGGCAATAAATTCCATCAGACTATTTTAGATAATAAGATATTAAAAGTCAACACAATTGTTAGAGAGTTTTTAAGTGAGATGCTTTTGGGCTGTAATACAAGGTAGCGCCAAGATTTTTGTGTAAATTGGAGTTTCTTCCATAAGCGCGCTCTTTTTTCTGTCCATAGTTATATATAAAGAACTCTGACAAAGTCAATATTGGTTCAAAAGGCATGA
>FMJZ01017319.1_pt1 | contig 17323 bp, 19 predicted proteins | sample 1987881 | NCBI WGS metagenome assembly FMJZ01 (sample SAMEA4378227, study PRJEB15110) | soil metagenome | biome: soil; feature: Field; material: Soil | place: India | collected 2015-03-11 | depth 0 m
CGGCAGCATGGCTGCCGCACTCCAAAACACGCGCCGCCGCGGCTGCCTCTTCTGGTCCACACTCCCAACCTCCCACGCGTTCTGCTTTTCCGCTGCCAACCTCGGCCCAAACCCCAGCAAGCGTTGCCGATACACCTCCAAAGACGCCTTGCGAAGCTCCACCTCCTTGCGGCGCTTCGACGGCTGCCCACGGGCCCAATGCCCCCAGCACCACCCTCCCGAAACCGCCGCCGTACTCACTTCGCCTGCCGACAGCTCAACCCCAATTGCCTCGCCGCCTTCCCCCAGCTTTGCAGCCCCTTCGCGACCATCTCCAACTCCACGAGCTTTGCCCGCTCCTTCCCACTCATCGCGATCACCTCCCCCATGCCTCGATCCCTTCCTCGGGCACCAGCCTAGGGGCCACTTCCAAAGACTCTCGATCGGGACATGATCGACGCGTTACGACACTCATTTCGCCAACCGGTGTTGGCGCCTTCGTAGTGTGGAGGGGGACATGTGTTGGCGTTCTGGATACAGCATGGGCAAACGAGTTCGAGTGGAACGGCCAGCGGTGGGCTCCTTTTTGCCGAGGTCTTTCAAGCTGGCGCGGGCTAGCCGCACAGTCGGGTTCTTTTCACCAAGGACTCCGCCGGGAGGCGAGGAAAAGGGGCGGATGGACAACGACCACATCCTCAACGTTGCTCCGCGGAACTTTCGTTCCTGGCATTGGTTGGAAGTGTCGACCTGGGAAGGTGGCCCATTCCGGCTTACCGTTCTCTGCTGCGGCAACGGCGAGCGGGAACATCGATGTCTTGGGTGTTTGTCGTCGGTCCCTGCGCCGAATTCTCAGGCATTTCGCCGCATGTACACTGGCTTGCATTGGGTGTCTCGTCATGCGGAAGCCGCCCGCATTGCTGCGGTCCATGTGGGCTTCGAGATGTATCCCATTCGGCCGAAGAAGCTTACGCCGCACCCCTCCACGTCGAGTTGGCGGGCAGTGATAGGGTTCAGGGGCCCGAGCCGCTTCCGGTGTGGGCAGCGGAGCACCCTCGGTTCAGTTGAATTCCCACCGCACCGAGAGCCAACCGTCCGGGCTTCTATCACCGCCCCATACGCGCTTGCTCTGCCAGGATCGGCGCTAACCAGCTTTGCGTTTCGGCTGCTTCGCCGATCGTTCGGCCCGCCTTCTCCACCAAGGCGTTGCTGCGCGGCAACTTCGGGTTGCCGCGCCCGCCGGGGCCGAGGGTAACTGTTCGGGGGTGTTCTCCACGCGCTGGTTCGCTCCCTGGCGACAGCGTTAGCGGCTTCGCTAAAGGCTTCGGCCAATCGCAGATACGGTGGAGGAGAGGCAGGCATCTGTGCTCGCAACAGCGGTAGCCATCGGGTTTGTTGTTACCCTGCTCGGACCGTGGTGCGTGCGGCACGTGGGCACGGTTTGGGGGCCACGCCTGCTTGCGGCCTATCCGCTAAGCGTGTTTTTTTTGACCCTTGCTACCGACTACGAGCCAGCTCGCGTGCAGTCCGCGTTCGACTGGGTACCGCGCTTTGGCTTGCGGTGGTCGGTATTGGTGGACGGCTGGAGCATTCTTTTTGCGGCACTCATTTCCGGGATCGGGGCTTTGGTTGTCCTCTACGGCGCGGCGTACCTCCGCCACCACGAGCACCTAGGCCGCTTTTACCTGTATTTGATTGGCTTCATGGCCGCGATGCTTGGCGTTGTGCTCGCGAGCAATCTTTTGCTGTTGTTTGTCTGTTGGGAACTCACCAGCATTTTTTCTTACCTCCTCATTGGCTTCGACCATGAGGACGCGAAGTCGAGGAAGTCCGCGTTGCAAGCGCTCCTGACGACGGGCGTGGGCGGGCTAGCCCTGGTAGTAGCCTTCGTTCTGCTGCGGGCCGAGTTTGGCACGTGGGAACTGGGCGAAATTCTTGGGCGCCCGCTCGAGTGGTCGAATCCTGGGCTCGAGCTCGGCACAATCGTTCTGCTCCTCGCGGCCGCTTTTACCAAGTCGGCACAATTTCCTTTCCATTTCTGGCTCCCGTCGGCGATGGCGGCTCCAACACCGGTCAGTGCGTATCTGCACTCTGCCACCATGGTGAAAGCGGGGGTGTTTTTGCTCGCTCGCTTTCACCCCCTGTTCCACGAGCATTGGTTATGGCAACCAGCACTGCTCGTGGGCGGGGGCGCGACGATGTTCGTCGGCGCTGCGCTGGCGCTTCCGCAGCGCGACCTAAAGCTCTTGCTGGCGTACTCCACCGTTAGTGCCCTCGGCACGCTGGTGTTTCTCCTTGGCGTTGGCAATCCCGAGGCGGTGGCAGCTTGTGTCGTCTTCCTCGTTGCGCACGCGCTCTATAAAGGTGGGCTGTTCTTTTTCGCCGGCATCGTGGATCACGAGACCGGGACGCGCGACATCGAGGAATTAGGTGGCCTCGCGAGACAGTGGCCTGCTTTGGCTACCGTGGCCTCGGTGCTGGCCTTGTCCATGGCAGGCGTCATGCCCCTGTTCGGCTTTGTCGCCAAGGAACTTGCCTACGAAGCCGTGTTCCACGCCACGCTTCCGGTTGCTCTGGCTTGGCTCGTGGTGTGTAGCAGCTTGCAGGTTGCGGTTGCGGGCTTTGCCGTTGGGCGACCGCTTTTTTCCCGACCGAGGGCAACGTTAGCGATTCACCACGGGCCGGAGTGGGAACTGGTGGTCGGACCAGCACTATTGGCTGGGCTGAGTGTGCTCATCGGCCTCTGGCCAGGGGAGGGATTTTCTCACTTGCTGGCCGCCGCGGCGACGAACATCGCAGGCCAAAGCACCGAGCTGAAGCTCGGGGTGTGGCACGGCTGGACACCGGTGTTGGCCCTGAGCTTCGGTACGGTTCTGCTCGGGGTGGTAGCTTTTGCTTTGCGGCCTCTATGGTGCGGGATGGCCGAACGAGCCACGGGGTGGAAGTTTGTCGGACCAGCCTCGCTTTACGAAGCTTCCGTTGCGGGGCTCGCGCAACTCGCGGCTTGGCAAACACGAACGCTCCAAACGGGCAAGCTCCGCCAGTATCAGGTGCTCGTGTTGAGTACGGCCGTTGCGAGCGTGCTCCTGGCGTTGGCGCTGACCGAAGGAGACCTCCTCCGTTTCGGGTGGAAAGCGTTTTCGCCAACGGAGGGGGCGGTAATTGTCGTCATGTTGGCAGGGATGGCCATTACCATCGGCACGTCGTCCCGCCTGACCGCCATCGCCGGCCTCGGAGTAACGGGCTACGCGGTGGGCATTTTCTTCCTGATGTTCGGAGCGCCGGACTTGGCCATGACCCAGTTTGCCATCGAAACTCTGACCGTGGTTTTGTTCGTGCTCGTGTTGTACCGGCTCCCGCGCTTCGAGTCGCGTTCCACCGCTGCCATACGTGTCCGCGACTTCGCTTTGGCAACCGCCGTGGGTGCGAGTGTCGGCATCCTCGTTTTGGCTTTGCTTGCCGACCCAACTCCGTCAGCCTTGACTCCGTACTTCCTCGCCCAGAGTGAACCTGCAGCTCATGGGCGCAATGTCGTGAACGTGATTTTGGTGGACTTTCGGAGCCTCGACACCTTGGGGGAAATCACGGTGCTTGGCTTGGCTGCTGTGGGCGTGGGCACGCTAATGGCCATGTGGGGGAAGTATCGATGAGGTCGCTGATCTTGCTGACCGCTTCGCGGCTTCTCTTTCCGCTGCTCCTGTTGTTCTCCGCCTTCCTCCTTTTTCGCGGGCACAACGCGCCGGGCGGAGGCTTTGTCGGAGGGCTTGTCGCTGCAGCAGCCGTGGCCTTACACGCCCTGGCCCACGGGATTAACGCCACGCAAAGGATGGTGGTCGTAACGCCTCTGAAGTTAGTGGCGGCAGGACTTGGCTGCGCGTTGGGAAGTGGCCTGTTCGGGTGGTTCTCGCAACAGCCTTACCTTACGGGTGTGTGGGTTTCGCTGCCCTTGCTGGGCAAGGCCGGCACACCGGTACTGTTCGACGTGGGGGTCTACCTGCTGGTGGTCGGCATGGTCACCCACGTGCTTTTTCTTTTGTGGGAGGAGTGAGGTGGAAGTTCTTCTTGCTGGCACCATTGGCTGCCTCTATGCGGGGGCGTTCTACTTGATGCTGCGGCGAAGTATCGTGAAGCTTTTGCTGGGCTTGGGGCTTTTAGGCCATGCGGCCAACCTTCTGATCTTTGCCACTAGTGGTCTCATTCGCTTCGCCCCGATCTTGAACGAGTCTGCCCCAAAGGCGCCAAGCGAGGTCGCCGACCCGGTGCCGCAGGCGCTGATTCTCACGGCCATTGTGATTAGCTTCGGGGTACTGGCGTTTTCCGTGGTGCTGATCAAACTCACCGCGGCTGCGGCCGGCACGGACGATGTCGATTCGCTCCGTACCTCGGAGCGGTGACGTAGAAGGCGCTGGCGGAGGTTTCGTGACGCGGCAGGTTATCCTCGTGCTCCCCATCCTGGTTCCGTTGGCAGCCGCGGTTTTTTCGGTTGCCGCGAGCTTCGTTGTCCAACGGCGCGTGGCGCTCGTGGCGCTAACCGGGCATCTGCTGGCCAGCGCGCTGCTGTTCGCCTTGGTGGCTAGCGGCGAGGTGTTTGCGGTTCAGCTCGCGGCGTGGCCAGCCCCGTTTGGCATTACCTTCGTGGCCGACACGTTCAGTGGGCTTCTCCTGGTCAGCATGTCGGTCATTACCTGGCTCGTGATGCTGCACTCGACCGCTTCGGTTCCCCGCGAGATTCAACGGTTGGCGTTTTTTCCGCTGGTGTTGGTTTTGCTCGCCGGGGTAAGCGGGGCGGTGCTTACGGGCGATCTCTTTAACCTGTACGTTTGGTTCGAAGTTCTTCTGATGGCGTCGTTCGTGTTACTCACGCTCGGCGCGGAGCGTGCGCAACTGGAAGGGGGTCTCAAGTATGTCGCGCTCAACTTGATTGCATCGGCGTTCTTTTTGACGGGAGTTGGTCTTTTGTACGGCACTACGGGCACCTTGAACTTGGCCGACTTATCCCGCCAAATGAGCGACTTGCCGCTGAGTTTTCCCCGCATCGCCGCGGTGCTTCTCTTGTTGCTCAGCTTCGGAATCAAGGCAGCGGTCTTTCCCTTGTTCGGGTGGCTTCCTGCCTCCTATCACACCCCTCCTGCAGCAGTTGCGGCTCTATTCTCCGCGTTGCTGACGAAGGTCGGTGTTTACTCCATGATCCGCGTGGGCACACTGTTACTGCCGCAACCACCCGAAACGCTCACCAATGCGCTGCTCGCTGTGGCCGCTTTGACGATGATCACGGGGGTACTCGGTGCCGTGGCACAAACGGAGATGAAGCGGTTGCTGTCGTTTCACATCGTGAGCCAAATCGGCTACCTGGTGCTCGGATTCGCGCTGTACAGCGTGGCGGGGTTGACTGGCGCCATTTACTTTTTCGTGCACGTGTCGGTTGCCAAGGCGGCACTCTTCTTGGTGGCGGGCGAATTCGAGCGGCGCTGGCAAACCACGGAGCTAACGCAACTTGGAGGCAGCTACCGGGACGCTCCGATGCTTGCGGCCGCTTGCTTTGCCGGGGCGATGGGGCTGGCTGGCTTGCCGCCGCTGTCGGGCTTTTTCGCAAAGCTCCAGCTCGTCGTGGCCACAGTGGAAGCGCGTGCTTTTCTGAGCCTCGTGGCAGCTTTGAGCGTGAGCATGCTCACGCTGTTCTCCATGTGCAAAATTTGGGCGGAAGCGTTTTGGAAGTCGCTCCCTACTACCAGTACCAGTGTAGCCCCCGAGGAGTCTCCGAGGGCAATGCGTTTTGCCACGGTGGGGCTAGCGTCCATTACGTTGCTGCTCGGCGCCTTTGCCGAACCGGTGCTGTTGGTTGCGGAGCAAGCCGCCGAGCAGTTACTCGATCGGCGGGCTTATTTGCAGGCAGTTTTGGGAGGACCGTGATGGCATTCTTGCACTGGATCTTGGCCGTGCTGTGGGTAGCGTTGACTGGGCAGTGGTCCCTCGCCGGCCTCACCACTGGTTGGCTGCTGGCCTATGGGGTGTTGTGGCTCACTCACCCGCACGGGGCGGGGACCTATTTTGCTCGCGTACCTCGCGTGCTTCGCGCTCTGGTTGTGTTTCTTTGGGAAATCATCGTGGCCAATCTGCGGGTGACCTACCACGTGTTCGCACCGCTCGGCCGCATGCGGCCTGGCATTGTCGCCGTGCCGTTGGACCTTCACGGCGACGTACCCATCACCATGCTGGCCAACGCCATTACCCTGACTCCCGGAACGTTGAGCTTGGATGTCGCCAGCGACCGCCGCACGCTGTACGTGCACGGCATGCGGATCGGCGACCCTGACAGTTTTCGGCGGGAAATCAAGTCGAGCTTAGAAAGGTATGTAAAGGAGGTGTGCGAGTGATCTCTGCGGTAGCCCTTTGGGTTGTGCTTCCGGCGCTTTCGATTGCCGTGCTCCTGTCGGTGGTGCGTCTTGCCCTCGGACCCAGCTTCCCGGACCGCGTGGTTGCACTGGACCTCATGACCACCATCGGAGTGGGTATCGTAACCGTAGCCGCCCTGGCCTGGGAACAAACTGCGTTGTTCGACGTTGCCACGGTGCTCGCGCTCGTATCATTCCTCGCAACCGTTGCGTTTGCCCGTTATGTCGAACGGGGGATCCGTCTATGGTCGAATGGCTAGTGGTCGCCCTGTTGCTTGCGGGAACGTTTTTCATGGTGGTTGCCGGTATTGGCATCGTGCGGATGCCTGACGTGTACTTGCGCATGTCGTGTACGTCGAAGGCGGCCACCCTGGGCTGCGGCTGCCTGCTCGCAGGGTACGCCTTACAGGTCGGGGACGCGGGTATTGCCGTTCGAGCGGTGGCCACGGCAGCGTTTGTTTTGCTTACCGCGCCGGTGGCCGCGCACATGATTGGCAGGGCCGCCTATCGCCTCGGCGTGCCGCTTTGGGTCGGCTCGTGCTGCGATGAATTGAAAGGAGCTTATTCTCCCGGAGGCGAATTTCTCCAAAGCCGGCCTGTTTCCCAAGTCCGCCCACCTCACCCCTCGTTGGATCCATGATTGCGGGTTTGTTGCTGGTTGTGGGGCTCGGGCTCCTTCTCGGCGGGGCAGAGGCACTGGTGCGAGGGGCTTCTCGCCTCGCCACTGCTCTAGGCGTGAGCCCTTTGCTCGTTGGGCTCACGGTCGTCGCCTGGGGAACCAGTGCTCCGGAGTTCGTGGTTAGTACGATGGCGGCGGTGCAAGGTCAGCCGGATATTGCCCTAGGGAACGTGGTTGGGAGCAACGTGTTCAACGTCCTCTTCATCTTAGGTGCGGCGGCAGCGGTGGCCCCCCTCGTCGTTGCCCGCCAGTTGGTCTGGATCGAGGTGCCACTGCTGGTTGGGGTGTCGTTGGTCACCTGGGCTCTTGCGGCAGACGCGCGGATCGGTCGCGGTGATGGTATCCTGCTCCTCTTGTTCGGTTTGGGCTACACTGTTTTTGCCGTGCGCTATGGCGCCGCACCCGAAAGCAACGATTTTGAGAAGGGGGGCGATCCCTCGCGGCAGAGGCTGGCGTACCACGGAGCATTCGTTGTGGTGGGGCTCGGGGCTTTGGTGGTGGGGTCGCGCTGGTTCGTCCAGGGTGCCGTGGAAATTGCCCGCTGGCTGGGAGTATCCGAATTGGTCATTGGCCTCACCATCGTCGCTGGGGGCACCTCGTTGCCCGAGCTTGCCACCTCGGTGGTTGCCGCGCTGAAGGGAGAACGCGACATTTCCGTGGGCAACGTTGTGGGGAGCAATCTCTTTAACCTGCTTTTCGTTCTCGGAGCGGCGGCAGCGATTTCGAGTGACGGAGTGAAGGTTGCCTCGGCTGCGTTGCACTTCGACCTTCCCGTGATGGTTGCGGTGGCTGTGGCGTGTTTCCCCATCTTTTTCACGGGCCACACCATTGCGCGGTGGGAAGGGTGGTTGTTCCTAGGGTACGGGGCCGCCTACTGGGCGTACCTCCTGCTTGCTTCGGGGGAGCATGCGATGTTGCCCCTGTTCAATCGAGTCATGCTGGCGTTCGTCGTGCCGCTGACGTTGATCACGTTGGCCGTGAGCCTGGTGCGCTCGCTCCGGCGTGGGCAGGGTTAGCGGGTCTGGGGGTAGGTCCTACCTCTGGCAGCTCTCGGGCAACCAGCACCCCGATTGACGGAACGCGGCGCACGGCGCATGCCAGACTCAGTCACGAGCCCAAGGGGAGACAGCATGGACTTCACGGTACCGCAAGAGACTCAAGCTCTTTGCCGCCAACTCGAACAGTTCATGGAAGAGTACGTGTATCCGCTGGAACGCTCGCGGGAGCGCTGGGTTTTGCAAGAAGGGGGGCCTCCGTACCCACCCGCGATTCGCGCGGCACAGCAAAAGGCTAAAGAGCTCGGGTACTGGGCGTTCTACCTCCCCAAAGAGGCGGGCGGAGCTGGGCTGCCGTTCATGCAATACGTCTTCGTCAACGAAATCCTCGGGCGCAGCCCCATTGCTCCGGTGGTTTGTGGGTCTCAGGCACCCGATTCCGGCAACGCCGAGATTTTGTGGCGGTTTGGTACTGCGGAACAAAAGGAGAGATGGCTACGGCCGTTGGTGGAAGGAGAGATTCGCAGTTGCTTCTCTATGACCGAACCAGAGGTGGCGGGATCGGACCCGCGCCTGCTGCGGACGACCGCTGTTCGCGACGGAGACGAGTATGTGATCAACGGCCACAAGTGGTTCACCAGCGGCGCTCATGGCGCAGCCTTTGCCATCGTCATGGCGCTCACCAACCCGGAGCGGGAAAATCCGTACTTGCGTTACAGCATGATCATCGTCCCAACCGATACGCCGGGATTTCGCATTGCTCGCGGTGTACCGGTGCTGGGAGACGACGACAACCACCATGCCGAAATTTGGTACGAGAACTGCCGCGTGCCGGTGACCAATCGCTTGGGCGAGGAAGGCATGGGCTTCGTCATTGCCCAGGAACGCCTCGGCCCTGGCCGCATCCACCACTGTATGCGGTGGCTTGGCATGGCCCAGCGCGCTTTCGAGATGATGTGCCGTTACGCCAACCAACGCTTTGCCTTTGGTAGCACCTTGGCGCGCAAGGCGAATATCCAAGACTGGATCGCCGAGGCCCGCGCGGAAATTCAAGCGGCCCGTTTGATGACCCTGCATGCAGCCTGGAAAATCGACACCGAAGGCGCGCATGCTGCTCGAGAGGAAATCTCGTTGATCAAATTTTTCGGGGCTCGGATGCTCCACAACGTGGTGGACAAAGCGGTTCAGGTATTTGGCGCCGCCGGCGTGTGTGACGACCTACCGCTTTCTCACTTCTACCGTCAGGCACGGCTTGCCCGCATCTACGACGGGCCCGACGAAGTGCATAAAATGGTTGTGGCGCGGCGCATCTTGCAAGCTTACGCGCCCGAGTCGTCGACCGGGGGAGGCGACACGTAGCCTCGGAAGCGGCTGCCGATTCAGGTGGGGCGGCCTGCGTTCCCTTGGCCGCCAACGGCCGGAGTAGCAGCGAGCCGGTAGGCAGGGCGCCCCCTTTTCGATCGGTGGTGGCAAGAAGCGAAGACCCGCCCCCGGTGGGGCGCACGCACGAGCAGGCCCGCCTGGACGCACGGCACTTCGGGGCGTGGTCAGCTTCGTTATCGGCTTTCGGCGACGACGTGGTAGCGAGCTGTGCCCGGCGGGCGCTCCAAACGCACCGAGAACGTTGTCGAACTGTTTGGCTCTAGGGTAGGAGAAGCTACCTCGGCCGGCAGGGTCAACAACTCGCCTCCGGATTCATCCAAAGCGCTCACGGTCACGCGGAGATTTCGAGCTCTTCCGGGGCCGCGGTTCAACACGGTTCCAGAGACCACCACGGTGTTTCTCGGTTTCTCGATCTGCTCGTCGACCTGCAAAATTGCGAGATCGGGGCGCTCGGGCACCACGATGTTCTCTTCGACCAAAATTTTTGGCGTCGGCACGGGCACCAGTTCTGGCTCGGGTGGCTGGCGCGGCACGCAGCCCGCGAAGAAGGCAAAGAAAACCGCGGTGATCGTGCCGAAGGAGCGAGGGGTCATAGCCGGTCTTTTATCGCCTGGAGTCCTCTCGTTTCCAAGGGCACGTTGCCGCAGCCAAGCGCCATTGGTACGTAGAGCGAGCTATGTTGGTTGCCCATCCACCGGCCGTGGATTCGCGTTTTGACGAACTGGCCACAAAGGTACTTTCCGGCGGAACCCTCGGTCGGGAGGAAGCGCGGAGCATTCTGCGAGCGCCGGTGGAAAAGCTTCCGGACCTGCTTTGGGCTGCGTTCCGGGTGCGCGAGCGATTCTTCGGACGGCGCGTCAAGCTGTGCCAGCTCCGCAATGCTCGCAGCGGCCTTTGCCCCGAGGATTGTCACTACTGCTCGCAATCGGCAATCTCGACGGCACCCATTCCTCGGTATCGCCTCGAGTCCGTGCCAGAACTGCTGAACGGCGCCCGGCGCGCTGTGGCTGCTGGCGCAACCCGCTACTGCATGGTCACCAGTGGGCGTGGGCCGAGTGCGGCTGACGTGCAGCGCTTTGTCGAAGCGGCAAAGGCCATCAAACGGGAGTTCCCTCGGCTGGAGCTTTGTGTGTCCCTTGGCTTGCTCGACCGCGAGCAAGCCCGCGCCCTGAAAGATGCCGGCATCGACTATGTGAACCACAACCTCAACACCAGCCGCCGTTTTTATCCGGAAATTTGTACCACCCACTCCTATGACGATCGGCTCGCTACCGTGCGGGCCGTGCAAGAGGCGGGCTTGCGAACCTGTTGCGGAGGGATCATTGGCCTCGGGGAAACGGAAGAAGACGTCATCGACCTAGCCTTCGATTTGCGCGACCTGCAGGTCGATTCGCTCCCAGTGAACTTTTTGCACCCCATCAAAGGCACCCCGCTCGAAGATCGAAACGTGCTGGACCCGGCAAAATGCCTTCGCGCTCTTTGTCTCATGCGCTTCGTGCGGCCAGAAGCCGAAATCCGCGTGGCAGGAGGTCGCGAGCTTCATCTCGGATCGTGGCAGGCTTTGGCCTTGTACCCGGCCAACTCGCTATTCGTGGATGGCTACCTCACGACACCCGGGGATGCGGCAGACAAAGTGCGCCGGTTGGTCACTTCGCTCGGGTTCGAAGTGGAAGGGTAAACGCACTACGCGAGCTTTTTCCACGCGACGTCGAATGCTTTCCCATCGCTCAGCACGGCTTCCGGCTCGAAGGCTTGGGCTGGAGCCAAAACGCCTCGCCGATCGTAGTCGTCGGCCAACATCCGCAGAGCACCTTGGGCAGCCACAGCAGCAGTGATGCCGTAAGGGTCGCGTCCGGAAATGGCCAATGCCTCGCGTAGCGCTTGACCCCGGCGCACGCCGCGGATTTCCAGCAAAATGAGGAAACGATCCTGCGCGCGGACACCAGGCTCCGGCCCCGACGTGTCGGTTCCCAAAGCGCGCTCGGCCACGCGAACGAGCGGCGTCTTCGCCAGAACGCGCACCAGCGGCATCGACCATGCGATCCCCCGAGCCGCCAGACCGGGCAACGCCAAGTAAACACGCACCGCCCGCGTGCGCACATGACGTGGGATGGTGAGAATTTCTGCGCTGGGGAAGCTCAACGCCTCCATCGCGCCCCAGCCTTCGGGAAGCTCTACTGAGCGGCGGTAACGTGCCGGCGGCTGCGAGACCAGCCTACCCTCTTCGTAGCCGAATCCCTCTGCTCCGAGCATCCGCAGCACGGTGCGCTTGGTCCCCTGGCTGGCGTGAAACCGTGTCGCGTAGATCACATCGAGCGAGGCAATGTCGCTGTAGCCGCGCGCCAGAATCGCGGCACCGCAGTCGGCTAAAGCGATCTCGAACGCATGGGCTGGCACGACTGCCACTCTGGCTTCGCGGGCCTTGGTGTCGAGCCCCTGGACCGCACGAATAAATGGTTGCTCGCCAGTGGTGTCGAGGTAGTGAGCCCCGGCGCCCACAGCGGCCTCCACCACCGGCTGCCCCAAGTCCACGAAAGGACCGACGCAATTCACAATCACCCGGCTTTTTTCCGCCATAGCAGCAAGGGACTCTTGCTGTGCCACGTCAGCCACGAAGGTCGCCAACCCTCCATGTTCCCGCGCCAGGGAGGCAAGCTTCTGCGGGTTGCGGCCCGCCAACAATGGCCGCGCCCCGCGCGCTACGAGCTCCTTCACGACGAGCCGACCGGTGTAGCCAGTGGCTCCGAACACGGTGATGCCGCGGTCTGTCATAAGCGTTCGTTTCGGCCGTTACGGCACGGGAGTCAAGCCAGTCAACGGTACCAGATTCCCAAATGCTTTGATAGAAACGTTCGATGTCCATGCACTCCATCGTGTCGCGACTCTTGTGCGTTCGTCACGGGGAAAGCGAGGGCAATCGCGAACGGCGGTTCTGCCCAACGCCCGCGGTGCCGCTTACGGAGTTCGGGCGCGAACAGGCTCGGCAGGCGGCGAGCCTGTTGCAGCGCCAATTCCGCCCTCATCGCATTGTGTCGAGCCCTTACCGTCGCGCGTGGGAAACCGCCGAGGTCATTGCCGAGGTTCTCCAGTTGCCTCTGGAGGTGGACGAGGGGTTGCGGGAGCAAGACATCGGCGTGTACGCCGGCCAACCTTACGAAGCAGTTCTGGAAGACCCCAACTTTCGCCAACAGGAGCCTTGGAAGTGGCGACCTCCGGGGGGAGAGTCCTTGCTTGACGTAGCTGCCCGTGTGGTACCTGCCGCGCAGCGCATTGCCACGCAAAACGGCGCGCGCGAAGTGGTGCTCGTCACGCACGCCGGCGTCATCGCTGCGTTATGTGCCTCGGCGCTTGGGCGATGGGATCAGGTCCGACACGCGAAAAACGGCGAAGTGGTGGTCATTGACTATCGCGACGGTCGGTTTTGGCTAGGTCCGTAAAAGCCCGCGCCTGGGTTTGCACAAGCACTCCCTTTGTGAAACAAGCCTGAGCTGGAGGAGGCTGGCTATGGCGCTGTGGCTCGAACAACCGGCAATGCGTTTGTTTGCCCTCACTTACCTACTCCTGGTGCTGAAAATGGCGGCTGTTGGTTGGGTGACCAGTTACTATCGCCTGCGCAAGCGCGTCTTCTCCACACCCGAGGACTACACGGCGCAAGGCCTTTCCCCGCGTCAGGTCCGCGACGAAGACGTCGAGCGGGCTCGCCGGGTGCACCGCAACGACCTCGAAAACATCTTGCCCTTTTTCGCAGTTGGCTTCTTTTACGCATTGACGCAACCGAGCCTGGGCGTAGCCCGCATCCTGTTCGTGGGATATTTGCTGGCCCGCGTGCTGCACTCGGTGTTTTACCTGGCAGCGTTGCAACCGTGGCGCACGCTAGCCTTCGCTGTCGGGCAAGCCATCACCGTGGTCATGTTGCTGATCACGTTTGCCCGCATTTGGTAAAGCCTGCAGCGATTCATCGGAACCCGACGCGCAGGGCCGAGCCCTGACGCGCTTGTGCCTTTGGCCTTGCCCTCCGCCCTGAAACGCGCGGCGCCAAGAAGGTGCCGCCACACAGGCACGCGGTAGTTTATGATTCGATGCGAGCCCAGTTGCCTTCCGGCAGCCAGCGCGCGCACAAGCCCGGCTGCGTCAATCCGGCAAGAATTTTCAAGCTCTCCAAGATCCGCGGGCCTGGGCGGTTGAAGTACGCATTGCCATCGACGGCGTACACGCGCCCGCACTGTACCGCTACCAACGAGTGCCACTCCGGCGGGCGGGGAAATTCGTCGAGTTCCGCCAGGGTGCGCTCCAAGGAAAATCCGCAAGGCATGAGGAGGACGACTTCGGGCGACGCTTCCGACACATCGGCCCACGATACCGTAACACTCGGCCGCCCGGGTTCTGCCAGCAGCGGGCGGCCGCCCGCGATCTCCACCAAGCTTGGCACCCAGTTCCCGGCCACCATGGGCGGATCGAGCCACTCCAGGCAAAGCACACGCGGCCGATAACGCGCCCGCGCCGTGACCCGGCGAACGCCGTCAAACTCTTCTTCGAGCCGGGCCACCAGGGCACGCCCTGCGTCGCTCCGACCCAGAGCGATTGCCACGCGCTCGATATCGGCAAGAACGCCCGGTAAGTCGTGCGCATGAAGCGCAACGATATCCACGGCGAGACCGCCCTGGCTCAGCGCGCGCCGCACATCGTGCGCGGGCAAGGCGCACACCGCGCACGTCTCTTGAACCAAGAGCAAGTCCGGTTGCAGCGACAGCAAGAGGTCGGTGTCGAGTTCGTACAATGGCTTCCCCGCAAGCAGCGAGGCACGCACTGCCCGGTCGATTTCTCCCGAGCTGCCGTTCGATCGGAATCGTGCGCGGGTAACCACCGGCCGCTCGCGCGCTTCCGCGGGGAAGTCGCATTCATGGGAGACACCCACGAGGTGGTCGCCGCAACCAAGGGCGAACACCACTTCCGTCGCGGCAGGAAGCAACGACACGACCCGCTTTGGTTGACCGGAACTCACATGTATCGCCTTCTTTCCGGTGGCTGATCGGGCTCGAGCGTGTCGCCACAAGTGGCACCGCATCGGGTGCACACGTACTCGAACTTGTTGCCTTGCGGCAGAATCAACAAAAGCCGTTTCCGTACCGGCATTGCGACGCGGCACTGCGGGCAAAGCAGCAACGAGGCTTCCAGCCGGTCGAAACTATCCTGAGCCATGAGGGTCCTCACGTTGTGAGCAATCCCTTCTACGGTTATATGCCAGCCCCACGAGCGTCAACCGATCCGAGGCGACACGGTGAGCGAGGGCAGCCAAATCCGCGAGCACAGTCTAGAGGTCGGCCGTCGCGTCTACATCGAGACGTACGGCTGTCAGATGAATCTTGCCGACACGGAGCTTTTGCTGGGTCAGTTCCGCCGTTGTGGCTACGAACCCGTGCGCGACCCGGCCATGGCCGACGTGATCTTGCTGAATACCTGCGCCATTCGCGAGCATGCCGAAGAGCGAGTCGTTGGACGGCTCGGAGATTTGTACCGGTACAAGGCGCGCCGCCCCGACCTGCAGCTAGGGATCGTCGGCTGCATGGCGCAGCACGTGCGCGACCGACTGCTGGAGCGGCTGCCGTTCGTGGACTTTGTCGTTGGCCCCGATGCTTATCGGCGTTTGCCAGAGGTACTGCAAGAAAGCGGGCGGGACCCGTACATTGACGTCCGGCTCGATCGCTCCGAGACCTATGCGGACCTAGAGCCGCACCGTGAGGCAGGTGTCCGCGCGTGGGTCACGATCATGCGGGGTTGCAACAAATTTTGCACCTTCTGTGTCGTGCCGTTCGTGCGCGGCCGTGAGCGCTCCGTGCCGGCGGGCGTCGTTTTGCGCCAGGTGCAGCAGTTGGCCGAGCAAGGCTTTCGCGAGGTGGTGTATTTGGGCCAAACCGTCAATGCGTATCACGACGGCGAGGTGGACTTCGCCACACTCCTGCGGCGAACGAACGAAGTGCCCGGTTTGCTCCGGATTCGGTTTACCTCTCCGCACCCGGCAGACATGAGCGAAGCCACTCTCGAGGCCATGGCCACGTGTGTCAAGGTTTGCCCACAGGTACACTTACCGGTGCAGTCTGGCTCGGACCACGTCTTACACCGCATGGCAAGAGGGTACACGGTGGAGCAGTACCTTCGGCTGGTGGAGAAACTGCGCAACGTGCGGTCCGACATGGCCTTGAGCACGGACATCATCGTGGGATTTCCGGGTGAGACCGAGCAGGACTTCGAGGCTACCTTGAGGCTCTTACGGGAAGTCAAGTTCGATCAAGCTTTCATGTTCCAGTACTCCGCCCGCAGCGGGACCAAAGCAGCACGTTGGCCAGAGACCGTGTCTCCCGAAGAAAAGCTGCGCCGGCTGCGCGAGGTGATTGCGCTGCAAGAGGCCATCGCTCACGAGCGCAACCAGGCCTGGGTTGGAAAAAGGGTGGAAGTCTTGGTGGAGGGGCCAGCTCGCAAGAAAGCAGGATGGACTGCCGGAAAGACCCCGCAGTTCAAGACCTGTGTCTTTCCTGCCCCTCAGGCGCCGGTGCCGGGTTCGGTCGTCACGGTTGCCGTGCGGGAGGCAAACTCCCACACTTTGTTCGGTGAGTTAGCTGCCTGAGCCGGTTCCGCCCTCAGGCGGGGAAACCGTCAGGGGGATGCGGACCTCGAACGTCGTTCCTTGGCCGACTGTGCTTTCCACCCGGATCGTGCCGCCGAGAGCCTCGACCAACCGGCTCGTAATGTAAAGCCCGAGCCCGATGCCTTGAGAAAACTCTTCCGGAGCAGCCCGACGAAAGGGCTCGAAAATAAAAGGCTGCTTCTCGGGGGGAATACCAATGCCCGTGTCAGAGACGTCGATGGTGAGCTCGTCGAAGCTGGCCCGCACGCGCACCCGCACTTCGCCCCTCGGCGTAAACTTCAACGCATTATCGACCAAGTTGCGCACGACGAGCTTTAGCTTCGTGGCATCCACGAGAGTACTCGGCAAATCGGGGGATATGTCCCAACGCAGGGCCACGGTCGGCGGGATTACGCGCAGCGCATATTCTTTTTGCAAATCTTGCCACACTTCATCCAGTGCCTGCTTGTCGCCTCGCGCCAGGGCCTGCTCGCGGCTCAAATCCAACGCCACTTGAATCGCTTCCAGCGCTTGCCGGGCCAACGCAATTTGCCTTTCGATGGTCTCGCGCGCTTTGGCCTGCTCGGAGGTCAGCTCGATACTGTCGCGCAGCATCTCGCCGTATCCCAATACCCCGGCGAGCAGGTTACGCAGCTCGTGCGAGAGGATGGCAGCAAAACGTGCATTGGTTTCGGCCCGCTGTTCGGCCACTTGGGTTTCGGCAAACAGGTCGCGGCGCAAGCGCTCACTGCGTAAGGCTGCCACGACACTCACGATGCCGGCGAATAGCGGCCCGGTAACCTGATGCGGAAAGTCGCTGTGTTGCCAAACAAACCTTTCAGTGTGCCAGCCAACCAGCCAGTACAAGGCTAACGTTATCGCGGCGGAAGCTGCTTGTGCTGCTGGGTGCCACGGTAGCAGCATGGCGCTGGCGAGCATCTTCACCGAAACGAACAAGGCAGTTCCCGAAGTGGGCGTGCTCGGAAACAAAAGCCCAGCGATGATTCCGATCGTGTAGCCTGCATCCGTTCCCAGGGCTAACAGGTAAGGCCACTTGGTGGAAACCCGGAGGTAGACCAACCCGAGGCACACCACTGGCGTTGCGATCAAAACCGCAACCCACGGCCAATCATCCCTCAGCCGCGGCCACGAAAACAATGCAAGAAAGACGACGAAAAGAAGAGTGATCGCGAGCAACGCCACTGCGACGCGGCCAATTTCGTTACCGAGAAGCCTGCGCTGATAGAGACGGTAATTCTGGTGGTTTCTTTCCCCC
>FMJZ01009162.1_pt1 | contig 17321 bp, 14 predicted proteins | sample 1987881 | NCBI WGS metagenome assembly FMJZ01 (sample SAMEA4378227, study PRJEB15110) | soil metagenome | biome: soil; feature: Field; material: Soil | place: India | collected 2015-03-11 | depth 0 m
CTTGCCCTGGCACGATGTTCCTCGTAAGCGGTAATGATGCGTTGCACCAGCGGATGCCGGAAAATATCGCGTTTACCAAGCTCAATAATTGCGATGCCTTCGACGTCCTTGAGGATCCGGTGGGCCTCGATCAGGCCAGATTGCTTGTTCGGGGGTAGGTCAACCTGGGTTTCATCGCCCGTGATAACCGCTTTTGAGCCGTGGCCGAGCCGCGTTAGGAACATGAGCATTTGTTCGGTGGTCGAGTTTTGCGCTTCGTCCAATATGATAAACGCGTTGTTCAGCGTGCGCCCGCGCATGTAGGCAAGGGGCGCAATCTCGATTACGTTGCGTTCCATCTGTTTTTGGACTTCCTCTGCCGGCAACATGTCGTAAAGCGCATCGTGCAACGGCCGGAGATAAGGCATGATTTTCTCGTAAAGGTCCCCGGGCAAAAAACCGAGCGCTTCGCCTGCTTCAACCGCCGGGCGTGTCAGGATTATACGCGAGACCTTGCCTTCACGAAGCGCCGCAAGCGCCATCGCAACTGCCAGGTAGGTTTTGCCTGTGCCGGCAGGCCCGACTGCAATTGTGATGTCGTACTTGCGGATAGCGTCAACGTAGCGTTTTTGACCGGGTGTTTTGGGTGTTACAGACGGCTTTTTATCCGAGGTACAGATTCGGTCGGCCATCAAATTTTTGAGGGCGTCGGCCCCTTCATTTTTGATGACCTGCAATGCATGCGCAAATTCACGGTTACGAAGCGGCACACCCGCTTTCAGTTGTGACTCAAGCTGCATGAAGAGCTGTTTTGCACGGTCAATTGCCGCGGGTGCACCTTCGAGTTTGATCCAGCCGTCACGTGAAGTAGCTTTAACACCGAGTTCGTCCTGCAACGCTTGCAGATTACGCGCGTCGTTGTTGTAGAGTTGTTGTGCGAAACGCGCGCTTTCGAAATGCAAAGTCTCCGTTGGCATGTGTTAGCAGCTTGAAGAGTGTCGAACCGTCAGACTCACGCGAATCCGAAAGCTAGCTACCGACCGGGTCAAACGCAAGCCGAGCAAAGTGCGGTTTGTGGACTTTGGACTAATGCGCAGTTTGACCTGCATGAACGTTGAACGGGTCATTTGGCAAGTGCAGCTCGCAACTTTGCGGCTGTTTCAGAGAGTGCCTCAGGCAGCACGGTTGTGCCAGCTAGCACAGGCATGAAATTGGTGTCGCCCGACCAGCGCGGCACTACGTGAATATGCACGTGTTCAACCACGCCTGCGCCTGCAACTTTGCCAATGTTGATGCCCACGTTAAAACCCTCTGGGTTCATCACCTGCTTCAATGCATTTATACAACGTGTGGTGAGTTTCATCAAGTCGGTGAGTTCATCATTGGTTAACCCGGTGAGATCCGCACACTGTTTATATGGCACAACCATCAGGTGCCCGGCAGTGTACGGGTAGCGGTTTAGCAGGGCAAAACATGTGCGCTCGCGTGCAATGACATAATTTGCCTCGTCATCATTGGCACGTGCAATACAGGTGAAGAGCGATCCATCGGCCGGCAACGGTTTTGGCGCTCTTATATATTCGATGCGCCATGGTGCATGCAAAGTTTCCATGGCACAAAAACTATCCCGACCCTAGGCCGCTGTCAAAGCTCAGGCCGGGCATGTGCCGACCGGCTGTTGCGCAGCAAAATTTTTATTCTGCTCGGCTGGGGGCGGGAGTCTGTTGCGCCACACGTACACTAGCGCTTTGATTGCCAGCTCGACAAACAGGAACGGTTTGGCGATCAGGTCTGTGCCACCACTCATCGTAGTGTTTGCGCGGCTTTCGAAATCGTTGATGGGTGTCACAAACACAACGGGCGTGTGCGCGTAATCGGGCAAGGTGCGGATTTTGCCGCAGAGTTCGTAACCGGAGAGGTCAGGTAGATCAACATCCAGCGCTATGAAATCGAATTTAGCCCGGTTAACAAGTCTGAGTGCAGCATCGGCATTTTCGGCAATCACACATCGCAGCTTTGCCTTCTGCAGTGCGTAAACGATCGCACGACGCGAAATGGCTTCGTCGTCAATAACAAGCGCAGTCGCAGTCGGTATTTCACTTGTGCCGTCAGTTGCCGCATTGGTGAACAGCACCCCAAGAAAGTCAACGCCCAACGCCATCGTCCGGAGTGTCGAGGCGTTGATGTTCTTTGGTTTTTCACGCAGTTCTTTTGTCAGCGCCTCAAGCGCAGCCGATAAATGCGCGATCTGGACAAGGCCAGTCAGCCCTGCATTGCCTGTTAGTGCATGAAGTTTACGCTGTAGTTCGTACAGTTGGTTGAGTTGTTTACCTTCAGCTTCGCTTTTAACGAATTCCTGCAGATTTGTCCGCAACCCAGTCAGCACTGTTGGCAGCTCGGCAACGAATTGCTTGCGCAGCTCAGCAATGAACTTTCGATCGGCTTCGGCGGCCTTAGCCAATTCGTCGGCCGGCTCAGGCTTTGCCTGTGCACCGACCTGAGTTGGTTTCTGGGTAGCTTGGGTTTCAGGACGTGGCTTCGATTCGGCGTAATCTTCCAGGACGCTGTTCACGATCTCGACCACGTTTTTCGGCGTGCAATTGACCTTTGAAAGACACTTTGTTGCACCCGCCCGCCACGCTTCGCTGACCATCGCGCTCAGATACGCGTTGGTAAGCACAACAACAGGTATATGTTGTGTGTCCTCGTTTGCCCGGATGTGCTTTAAGACCTCCACGCCGCTCATCTTCGGCAGGATGAGGTCCAGTATGATCACGTCGGGCATGACACTGTGTACCATTTGCACCCCAGCCTCACCGTCCAGCGCGATTGATACCTCGAACCCGGCTGCAGCGAACCTGTTCCTGTAGATATCAGCAGCAACAAGGTCGTCCTCGACTAACAGTAGTTTTTTCATGGCTTAAGTCTTAACGGATGTTTTAATGGCGTTTTTTATGTTTTGCTCGTTGGCAAAGAACTCTCTGACGCGCTCGAACTCGCGCAGGAGCTGCTCTAAAACCGGTTGTGCTTTGTCTAGCGTGCCATCCTGGCCGATTCGTTCAAGTTCACGCAAAAGCGGCACAAGCCGTACCACACCGCAGGTTGCACTTGCGCCCACACAACTGTGCGCAAGCCGCCTGACAGTGGGTGCGTCTGCACTTGCAAGTGCGGCCTTGATCTGCTCGAACTGTTCTACTGTTTGGCTCAAATACAACCCGATGAGTTCGCGCACGCTGTCTTCGGTGCCCTCGGTCATGCTTACCAGCCTGTTAACATCAACCGGGCTGGGCTCAGCTTGCTGAGCCTGGCTAGATCCGTTTTGCTGTGACATGGTTGTGTTTGGTTGAGCTGATCTAAGCGTTTTGGAAGCGACTTCATTATCGCTTGTTGCAACCGGCCCCCACCGTTCCAAAATCCGCCGTATATCCTCAAGTCGAACCGGCTTTGCAAGGTAATCATCCATGCCGGCGTCAATACATTTTTCCCTGTCGCCAGCCATTGCACTGGCCGTCATTGCCACAATTATTAACGGCGGCCTGTAGTTCGGGTATTGCGCAGTTTGTTTCTGGCGTTCGCGAATTGCGCGTGTGGCTTCCAACCCGTCCATTTCTGGCATCAACACGTCCATGAAAATCAGGTCGAACGGCCGTTTATCTAGCGCAGCCAATACCTCGCGGCCGTTGGCAGCCAGATCCGGTTGATACCCCAACTGTTGCAGCAACCGAACTGCGACTTTTTGATTTATCTTGTTGTCGTCGGCTACAAGAATTCGTAACGGCAAGCGTGCCGCCAGTGTCTGGTCCGGTTTCACCTCTGGTTGCTGCGGTGGCGTGGCGGGTTTTGCGCCTGAGACAGCCTGCCGCAGCGCTTCTTTGAGCCGGGCGGGTTTGACAGGTTTGATCAACAACCCCACAAAACCCGCCGTCGCAAATTCCACCGACTCGGCATGCACGCCAATCGGGCTCAGCAGTATTAGCGGCATCCTGTTGCCGTTCGGCAGCTTTCGTATCTCGCGCGCAAGCAGTAGCCCGTCGAATCCGGGCATTTCCATGTCAACCAGGGCCAAATCAAACTTTTCGCCGTCGCTAAGCCATCGCAACGCTTCTACCGCACTCTGGGTTGCGCGTGGTGCCATACCCCATGCACTGGTTTGTGTAATAAGCATGCGACAGCTTGTTGCGTTATCATCAACAATCAGCAGCCGCATATTTGCCAACTCGGGTGTTGGCTTTGTCTCATCGGGGGCAACTGCCTCCGGAACAGCCTCAAGTGGTAGCGTGAAATAGAAAGTTGACCCTCTTTGCGGGACACTCTCAACCCACATCTTGCCGCCCATCAGCTCGACTAACCTTTTGCTAATGGCAAGCCCCAGACCGGTGCCCCCAAACTGCCTGCTTATGGTTGCGTCTGCCTGGCTGAACGGCTGGAACAGCCGCGCAAGGCGCTCGGGTGGTATCCCGATGCCGGTATCGCGCACTGAGAACTGCAAATGCCATACAACCGGTCCGGTTGCCGAGTTTGATGCAGTTTGGCCGGCCTGGTCTGGCCCGGGCAAAGCCGCCGGCAAAGCAGGGGCGTTTACACTAACGGCAACTTCGCCTTCGCTGGTAAACTTAATTGCGTTGCTGAGCAGGTTTACAAGCACCTGGCGCAAACGCACAGCGTCGCCGCGGAACTTTGCGGGTATCTCGTGGTCAACAATACATGTCAACTCGATCCTCTTCTCGCCGGCTTCGGGGGCAAGCACGTCCACGGCTTCTTCCACACATCTGCGCAGCTCAAATGGTTCCTTGACAAGTTCGAGTTTGCCGGCGTCTATTTTGGCCAGATCAAGGATGTCGTTTAGTATTGCAAGCAACGAATTGCCGCAAGAGTAAATTGTCTCGACATAACCGCGCTGTTCGCGTGTGAGCGCTGTTTCCAGTAGCAGCCCCGCCATGGCAATCACGCCGTTCATGGGGGTGCGGATCTCGTGGCTCATCTTGGCCAGGAAATCAACCCGCGCACGCGCGCTGCGTTCGGCTGCATCGCGCGCAACGACCATCTCATGGTATGCTTTTCGGAGTTGCTCGAGGGTGTGTTTGGTGCGCAAAACAGCCTTGAGTCTTGCAACAAGCTCAGACGCGTCAGCCGGGAAACGCAGGTAATCATCAGCCCCCAGTTCCAGTAATGCTAGCGTTGCACTGGCCGAATTACCGTCAACGATTGCTACCACCGGGATTGACTCGGCTGACGGGTCCTGCCTGAGCTGTTTTATGAGTTCTATAACACCGTTATCTTGGTGACGTGCGTCCAGCAAAATCAGGTCGCACTTACCGTTCTGTGCCATGGCAAGCGCCTGTTGCAAATCGGTTGCGTAATAAAACCCTACGCTTGCTTGTGAGAGCAGCGGTGTGAGTTGCTCTTGTACCTGTGCATCTCTACAAACAACCAGAATGTTGTGACCAGCGCGCATTTTGCTCTAACGCTGCAATTGATGCGTGTCTTTGACACTCGACTGCGTCGAATGCACTTTTTTGGCTAGCACTTTTAACACCACATCGCGTATTCGGCTGATTGATGCTGGTGATTCGCCACTTGTAAGTGTGCGGTCTACCCCAGCGCGTTGTGTCTAGCATGGGGAAATGCGGTGTTGTTGCCCCGCAATGTGACACGAGCTGCAAGTTTTTGGACATGAACAGGCTGGTGTTTGACCCGACCGCGCACAACCGCGCGCACAAAGCCGTAAAGAAACGTTGCAAGAAGCTGGTCAGCCTGGCTAAATTTCGCACATGATTCAGGCTGAGCTTAATCGCAAGCCCGATTCAGAGGTGGCACCACCGGGTGAACTTTTCATAACCGCTTACAGGTTAATGCTGCTGGCGCGTGTGCTGGATGATAAGCTCGCGAGCCTGTACCGGAGCGGCAAAATTTATGGCGGTTGTTTCCTCGGGCGCGGCCAGGAAGCACTTAGTGTGGCGTGCGGACTGTCTTTACGCAAAGGCGACGTGTTCGCCCCTATGATCCGTGATGCCGCGGGCCGACTCGCATTCGGTGAAACCGTCCTGGACGCACTGCGTACGTACCTCGGGTCACGCCTCGGGCCGATGCGCGGCCGCGAAGGCAACGTGCATCGGGGTAAACCAAAGGAAGGATTGCTCCCGATGATTAGCCATCTAGGAGCCATGATCGCGGTCGTAAATGGCGTCCTGTTTGCACGTAGATTGAAAGGGATAACAGATACAGTTGGTCTGGCATCAATTGGCGATGGCGCAACCTCCACCGGTTCATTCCACGAGGCATTAAATCAGGCTGCAGTCGAAAAACTGCCATTAGTACTGGTAATAGCAAACAACCAGTACGCATACTCGACGCCGAACTCGCGCCAGTTCGTTTGCCGCTCGCTCGCAGATCGCGGCATTGGCTATGGAGTCGAGTCGGTTGAACTTGACGGGACAGATCTAGCTGCCTGCCTAAAGGTTATTGGCGCGGCAGTTGCCCGTGCGCGCGCCGGTGCAGGACCGCAACTTGTTGTCGCGCAGTTGCTAAGGCTCTGTGGGCATGGCGAACATGACGACGCAAGTTATATACCGGATGAGCTGAGACTTTCACCTGTTGGCCGTGACTGTCTGGAGGTCGCCAGCGAACAACTGCGCAAGTTAAGTTGGGCGGACCAAGAAACCCTGAACGCATGGCGCGCCGAAGCAATTCAGCAGGTTGACGAAGCCGTTGCAACGGTGCAACGCGAGCCGGCACCCGACCCGGCCGACGAAGACTGGACAGCCATCAGCTCGCGGCATTTGATTGAGGTGTTTACCGAACCAGTGGCACCTGTCAAACCCAGTTGCGCGTTTGACCTTCCATGAGCATCACGTACCTTGAAGCAATTCGCGAAGCGCAGGCGCGCGCCCTTGCTGAGGACCCTCGCGTGTTTATCTACGGACAAGACGTGGGTGCGTTCGGCGGCGCGTTCAAGGCAACCAAAGACCTTGCAAAACAATTCCCAGGGCGCGTTATAGACGCACCCATCAGTGAAGACGCTATTATCGGCCTTGCAGTTGGCGCTGCAATTGAAGGCATGCGCCCGATTGTCGAAATCCAGTTCGCAGATTTTTCAACTACCGGGTTTAATCAGATTGTTAATCAAGCCGCAACGTTGTTCTGGCGCACACTTGTGCCTTGCCCGATAACTATCCGGTTACCATCAGGGGGCACAATCGGCAGCGGCGCGTTCCACAGTCAATGCATGGAATCGGTTTATTCGCATTACCCGGGGCTGATTGTCATGACGCCTGCGACCGTCGAAGACGCTTATAGCATGTTGCTTGAGGCGGTTGCAATTGACGACCCTGTCATTTTCTGTGAGCACAAATACCTCTATTACCACCTGAAATCGGAAAGACTGCCCACAGAAGCTTTACCGGTTGGCAAAGCGCGTGTGGCGCGTGAAGGCCGTGACATGACAATTGTAACCTATGGGGCGATGTTGCACGAGTCGCTTGCTGTTGCAGATGAACTCGCAACCGAGGGCATTGAAATCGAAGTGATCGACCTACGCACGGTTAAACCGATCGATACAGACACTGTCTTGGCGTCGGTAGCGCGTACCGGCAGGTTGCTGTGTGTCGGTGAAGGTTGGCCTTGGGGTGGTGTAACGGCAGAAGTAATTGCGCGTGTTGCATCCGAGGGATTCAGCTTGCTGGATGCACCCCCTCAAAGGCTTAATGCAAAAGACACACCGGTGCCGTTCCACCCAAACCTGTGGGGTGCCCATCGGCCAACCGCACGCAGCATTGCAATTGCAGCACGTAATTTGTTGCGTCTATGAGGCTTTCCCAAAAAGCCATGCAGCCAGTGAAAGTCGGCCGCTGCACATCGTCAGTCTTGCAAGATCGCATGCAGGCGGACGGCAGCCCGTACAACCAATGCAGTTGAGCATATGCCGCGAATACCGATCATCATGCCGCAGCTCGGCGAGTCAATAGCCGAGGCAACGATCATCAGTTTCCTTGTTAAACCTGGCGATACTGTCCGTGCAGACCAGGACATTATCGAGGTGGAAACAAACAAGGCCACCATGAACGTTACCGCACCGTGCTCTGGGAAAATCGAAATGTTTACCGCACGACCCAATGAAAGTTTTCCAGTCGGCGCGGTATTAGGGTATATCGAGGCAACTCCACAAGAAGCTGCGCGGCTCGGGTTAGACACTGCGCCTGCACCAGCAGCCGAACAAACGGCTGATCTAACTGCGCATGCTGAACCGCCAGGTGCACGCACTAAAGCAGGTGTGCAACCGACTGTGCGCGGTTTGCCGGTGCCTGCTAATGCCGCGGGTGTAAGTTACATGTCACCACGCCTTAAGGCGCGGATGCTCGAGCTTGGTCTGCATGCAGCCGACCTGGCCGGTATCGCAGGCACAGGCAGTGGCGGCCGAGTAACAATCCAAGATTTCGAGCGGTTCCTCTCGAACCTCGAAAAACAGAAACTCACGCGCGCATCACCAATGCGCGTGACCGTCGCAGACGCAATGCGGCGCAGTTGGACGCGTCCAATCGCAATGGTTGCACTACCGTTCAACCTTGACCCACTCCTCGCACACCGCAAAACACTCACTGGCAAGCCCGGCCCTGCGCTTTATGTGTTGCGTGCACTTGCAATTGCGCTGGCAGAAAACAGCGCGCCCGCAGGCCGGCTCGTAGGGAACCGAATCGTGCACCCGCCCTCGATAGACATTGCAGTGGCTGTCGAAGCCGAAGAAGGCGTGCTTGTGCCGGTTATACGGCAAGCGGACAAAAAAACACTCAAAGAACTTGTCGAACCGTACAACGAACTAATCAGGCTTGCGCGTCAACGCAAGTTGCCACCTGAAATGACAGGCGGCTCGATTGCAACTGTTACAAACTACGGCACGTTCGGCCTTGTGCTGGCGACACCTATCCCGTTGCCTGAACAAACGCTTGTTTTGGGACTTGGCGCAGGCCGGAAAGCGCCGTTTTGGGACGAGACAAAAGGACAGTTTGTCCCTATTACTGAAGCTAACTTGACACTTAGTTTTGATCATCGTGTGCTTGATGGGGGTGCAGCTGGGCGCCTGTTGAAACGCGTTGCTGACCTGCTAACAAGCCCCGACCAGTTGTAACGACAGTTTTGAGTAGCCAGCCCCTCAGTGAGCGAAAACAGCTTACAGCGGCGGAAACTCTGAGTCCGGTGACTCAAACAAAAAACTGTGCAAACGCACTTAAGCGTGCACAACAAAACCTGCGTTTTTAGTCTAGCCTCGAGGTTTGCATGGCTGGTTGGCAACACGCTGGAGCCTGAGCAGGAAATCAACACGCCAAACTGTGGACTGCAAGCTCACATCCTAGAATGTTTACCACGAACATGTGTTCATAATTCAGCCTTTGGCCTGCTCAACACAGTGCCTAAGCCCGCTACCGCACCCGAAAGCGTGAACCACAAACCAAAAACCGTTTTTAGGCAAAACGCCCTCATATTCCAATGCTTTTTACGGGCTCAGAGTGGGCTTGGAGTGGTGTACATTCAAAAGGGCACATGTGTCCTTGCACAAATTCGCTCGAGTCTCATCAAAACCAGAGCTGACTGTTTGGGGGATTAAAGCAATTGCTTTATGCGCATGGCTGCAGGCAAACACAAAGAAAACAAACAGTGACGGGCCTTTTGCAGCCCGTGTGTTCTGTCGCGGCTGTAGAACGGTTACGGAATTCTTGGAAGTAAATGAAACTCGGCGCGCACATGCCAATCGCAGGGGGCGTTTGGCAAGCTCTTGTGTACGGGCGCCGCATAGGGTGTGAATGTGTCCAGCTTTTCCTGAAGAACAATCTGCAATGGACCGCCAAACCGTACGGCGCAGAGACGATCATTAGGTTTAACCAAGAACGTGCCCAAAGCCAGTTTGCGCATGTGTTCGCGCACGCGGGGTATCTAATTAACCTGGCCGGACCCGATGCACCAAAACGTTACAGGTCAATCCAATCGCTCATTCAGGAAATCGAGCTTGCTGCAGCATTACAACTGCCATTTGTTATCTTGCACCCGGGCGCGCATCTTGGTGCTGGCGAAACTGCGGGCATCGAACAAGTGACACGTGGCTTGGATGAAGCGCTCCGTGCAACGCGGCAATTGTCTGTGCGAATTGCACTTGAGACAACTGCAGGACAGGGAACTTGCATCGGATACAGGCTCGAACACTTGGCTAAAGCGTTCGACAAAGTCGCGCAGCCTGACCGGCTTGCGCTGTGTCTCGACACTGCGCATCTTTTTGCTGCCGGATACGATATCCGCACGCAAAAAGGATGGGACAACGTAATCCAACAGGTTGATTCGTTGATTGGCCTTGAACAAGTAGTTGCCATTCACTTGAACGACTCGAAAGCAGGACTCGGCGCGCGCATTGACCGACACGCGCATATCGGCATGGGCACACTCGGCAGACGCGCTTTCATGCACATCGTGAATGATCCGAGGTTTAAGGACCACCCCGGCTGCATCGAGACACCTAAATCAAAAGACTTGCAAGAAGACATCCACAACCTCGCTGTCCTGCGCTCGCTGATTAAACTGGAATAGAGATGTGTGCTGCCGAGCGTTTGACAAGCAAATCACCTTTGCAAAAGCTGTCCATTGTTCTGCATTGCAACCAAGCTCGGCCACTTAATCATTGTTTTTTTTAGTCGTGGATGCGCTTGGTTTACGGCGGAGCTTATTTTGCAGCAAAAGCCGCCAAACCATGAAAAATGCCTCGCGCACAATGTGTCCCGACATTTTCGATCGGCCCTCGCGTCGTTCGGTGAACACAATCGGTACCTCGACAATTTTCATCCCCTGCCGCCACAGCCGATGCGTGACCTCGATCTGAAAACTGTAGCCGTTTGATCGGATCGTATCGAGGTTAATGCTCTGTAGTGCGCGTTGTCGGAAACATTTGAATCCGCCTGTAGGATCGCTAAACGGCATGCCGGTAACAACCTGCACGTATTTGGCGGCGCTCTTGCTCAGGATCAGCCTACTCAGTGGCCAGTTCATGATCCGAATCCCACCAAGATACCGTGAACCGAGCACGCAATCTGCGTCTTTCGCAGCCTCGATCAAGCGCGGGATATCAGCTGGGTCATGCGATAGGTCGGCATCCATCTCGAGGATAAACTCGTAATGGTGCTCGAGCGCCCATTTGAACCCGGCGACATACGCCCTGCCCAACCCCTCTTTTTGTTGCCGATGCAATACGTGAATAAACGGGTGGAGCTTCGCTAGTTCGTCTGCCAAAGCGCCGGTGCCATCCGGTGAATTATCGTCAACGATTAACAGGTCTACCTGGACCGGTAGTGCCAATAGCCGGTCAACGAGCGGCCTGATATTGTCACGCTCGTTGTACGTCGGCACAATGACAAGCGCCTTGTTCATGCAAACCCTATTTGTCGTGCCCAAGCTAACCAAATGCAACAATGTAAACAAGGCCGGTCATTAGTTTTGTGGCCTGAGAAAAAGCTACAGAGTTGGCTTTTCGGGGTGTGGTTGACTGGTTTTTAGGCTGAAAAAAACTGTGGGCCGCTGGTGTTTGGTGAACACGGTAACTCACCATATTTTGTTCAGTGGAAAAGCTCGCAGGACATGGTTCGAGTGTTGTGTAAAAACCGCAGCTTTACAATGGCGGACCTTTTCCAGAATCTTATCTGTACGTTTGATCCGGACCAAGGGACACGGGTTCTCGTTGTTGCAGCGGATGTAGGCACCGGTTGCAGTGGCTAATCCCACCATGCTGTGGGAACTTCGGCGCTGGCTGGCACGCTAGCCAACTTGAACCGGAGCAATCGGTCTTTGCACATACCTCAACTGTTGGCGTGTCTGCCACGGACCCAATGCACTTCAAAATAAAGCCTGCCTTTTCAACAAAGCAACCCCACCACGCAAAATTCTATCGTACAGATGCCCAGCACCGAATGCGTTCGGGCCGGCTACAACCAGCCGAGTGCAGATACATCGGCGATGTGACTCTAGGGGTGGCAACAGATTGCCATGGCTTGCGGTTGCAGGGTGGTTGCAGAACATCGGAAATGCGTAGCCATTGATACGCGTGGTTGCCAGGCGCAGTTCCGACGCGTCCAAACCTGCGTTTTCGGAAATTTAGGTTTACTTTCCCGGGCATTTGATTGTTGGCAGGGGCGCTCCCACACGACATGGCGCAACCCCTCGGCTGATTACCACGTGCAGTGACGCCGAGACCAAAATTGCAGCACTGGTTGGGTTTCGGATTTTGATTGCGCCTGAATCACCGTGCCCAAATGAATCCGCGCTGGTCCCACCCCACATAAAGTTTGGATTTGACAGGCGTCAATATCTGTGGGAAAATTGATCTGTATGCAAAAAACAATATTTACAGGGGTCGTATTGACCAGGGCGGGACAAGTAACGTCTGCATGTGGTAGGTTGGCCGTCGAAAAAGTTCCTAGGTTGGTTAGCGCGGTTTTTGCGCTGGTCACATCGGGTGCAGTTGTGCTGGCACAACAATTTCCAATTGCAACGAATCCGGCTGTGTTCGAGATGTCCGGGGGTGCCGTGTACGACGGCACAAACTATCTGGTCGGTTACATCGCCGGAACGAACATCTACGGCCAAGTTGTCTCACCGACGGGGCAATTGGTCGGAGTGCCGTTGCTCATAGCGTCGGCAAATGTGGGTTGGCCGGCAGCAGCGGGTGTTGCCGGTGCCAGGACAAATTGCCTGGTTGTATGGTCGGATTACTCGAAAACAACCGGTGTCACCATGTTCGGTCGGATCGTCAACTACGGCACCGGCACAATGGGTCCTGCGTTTCCGTTGCTGTCTGGGGTGGGGACACATGGTTTCCAACGTGTTCGCGATGTTGCCTGCGACGGTACGAACTACGTTGTGGTTTGGGTGGATGCAAACGATAAGGTGGGCGACGGCCTATACAGCAAAGTGTACGGCCAGTTTGTCAGCGGCGCCGGAACGCTTCTTGGGTCGGAATTTGTTGTTATAAGTGCCGGTGCTGTCTTTGAAGATATTGCAGTAGCGTTTGGCCGCACCAACTACTTGGTGGCCTGGCAAGAGCGTGCAGGTTCAAACCACGACACTTACTGCCGCACAATATCGCAAGGCGGCACGGTGGGGGCCGCTCAGAAAGTCAATACGACCGCGTCCATGGACCGTAACCCGGTGGCGATCGGGTTCGACGGGACGAATTACCTTGTTTTGTGGAACTGCACGACCAATTACGACGGACCAGGCGAACTGATGCTGTATGGCAGGCTGGTTTCACAAGCTGGCACGCCGGTTGGACCTGAACTCGTTGTGACAACCGACCCGTTGTCGGTTTTCCCTGCAGTCGCATTCGACGGTGCGAACTACCTTGTCCTCTGGGCAAAGGATGTGATTGCTACAAACCACACCGTGCAAGCAAGGTTCATTGACCGCGTGGGTAGTCCGATTGGGCCGGTGTTTACTCCGCTAGCGAACCAAGGCACAAACGCACCGCTGTTTCCGCAGCGCGGTGTATTGTATGCAGGCGGTAAATTTTTGCTCACAGCTACGTTCGGGTCTTTCATGACCGGCACGGGCGGCGACATTATAGGTTTGGTTGGCGGTGATGTGTACGGCAGGTTTTTCCCGCGCAGCACCACGCCGCCTTGGTTCACAAATGTAGCAATTGTGAACGGGCATCTTCAGGCGCAATTTCACGTTGTGCCTGGTGTGTATTACACTCTGGAAATTTCCACCAACCTGACTACCTGGGTTGCGGCTGATGTAATTGGAAGCGACGGCACGAATGTATTGTACCTTGCGGATGATCAGCCACCGGAAGGCAATCTGTTTGTGCGTGCCAAAATGGGTTACTCGCCCTCGTTTAAGCTGTGGTTTTTTGAATTTGCGTACGCCGGCGGGTTCGGCAGCGGTTATACGCCGGTGCCATCGTACCCGGTTACGCTGACGAATTATTCGGCTGCATTTGGTGTGCGGGGCGACTTTTATTATCCGCCGTCAGCCAACGTGCGGTTCACCGGGCCACCAGGCTCTGGATTGACCAATACACCGGCTTGGCAGTCGTACGGTGGCACAGACTGGATGCTCTACCAATCTCCACCTGTGCACAATCCTGCGGCTGCACCGGGGGGCACATGGATTGTGAGCTATAAAGGCTCAAACGTCACTTTCAACGTGCCTGATCCACAAGCCGCATCGCGGTTGGTTATACCGCTGCCCACTGTGAACGTCAGCGGCGATGTTGTCCTGAGCGTGAGTTGGGTTTACAAAAACGCAACCAATGGCGCCACACTCAGCGGACCGCCAGCTTACATGACCAGTATTCAGCTACAAATCGAAGGTGTCGGCGGTGCACGGCTCTACAATTCGCCAGAGCTATTGCCGAGCATAACCAATCACACGCTGGCATCTACCGTAAACTGGTCGAACGTACGGACGCTTTACATGGCATACGGCGACACGCTCGGCAACCATTACGTTGTAACGTTCACCAAGCCGTAAGCCGACGGTTGCCCGCCCAAGCAAAAACAGCTCCAGTTCAGCTCCGCCTGCCGACGCGGGACCGAGTTGAGAAAAGCAACAGCTTCGACAAGGCAGTTCCGGTTCATCGGACTCGTCTTTCACCAATTTGGTTGGCTGCAGTGTTGGATTGCCGGGGGCCAGAGAGCAAACTTCGTTCCAGAGCAAAATATAGGGTTGGTCTGTCAGAACCAAAAGAAATGGTTTGCAACTTTTACCGGAGACATTGCCGGTGTCAAAGGCACACATCAGGTTATGTGCCGGTGGCTTTGTCGGTTGGATACCTTAGCACAACGTCGTCGCGAGGTAGAACTGCTCACGTGCAGCGTCCAGCAAAATGTTTGGTTGATGACCTCAGCTACTCAATTGGCCTGGGTTTGACCATGCAAGTCTTCGCGGGGGCGAACTACACGCAGGTTATCGCCGGTGTCTTCCATATCGTAAAGTTTAGCCCGTGCATTGTGTCCGAACGGATGATGCAGCACCATCATCAGTTGGCCTTCAAATGTTCGGAACAACATACCGTGCCCGCTGTCGCCGCGTACAAGCGGTTGGAGTTGTTCCCAAGGACCAGCAAGCTTGCCTGACTGCGACCGCGCAACAGTTTGTACATAGCCGTCTTTGTCGTAGCTTGACCAAAGCATCAAAAGCTGTCCTGTCTTAGTCCGGAACAGTGCGGGTCCATCAGTGACGTAATGATTTTCGCGCTTGGTCGGTTTACGTTGTGCATTGATCCATGGTGCATCCGATGCTTTGAAAAGATGGATTGGCTGAGCTGCTGCATCGGAAAGATCAGGTTTGAGCGGGATGGCTTCCATCGTACCGTCAATTATCTGGACCCACTCATGCGCATACACCATCCACGGTTCACCGTCTTCGATGTAAAGAGTGCCGTCCAATGTCATGAAATCAGCCGGGGGAACAGGTGCATTGGTCTTCAGCATCACAAACGGGCCTTCGGGTGAATCCGCCACGGCAATGATCGTGCCGCGCATATGCGTGATGCGCCAGGCATCAGGCGGCCGGTCTATGACACGGTCTGAATTGTGAAGAGTTACGAACAGGTAAAACCTGTCGTTGTAGCGGTGCACTTCAGGCGCCCAAGCACCCTGGGTTGGGTTTGCCCATGTGCCATCCGGGACCATGAACACTATGTACGGCCCTTCCCAGTTTTGCAGGTCTTTGCTCTTGTAAGTGACGGTGCCGGAGCGGTTCGTACCAACGATTTGCGGTCGTGCAGCCGTGTAGAGATAGTACGTCTTTGTCTCCGCGTGCGCCAGAATCCAAGGGTCATGGATCGGGATTTCCGGCAGGCGCAGCCCTTTGCGCACAAGATGTGGTTGTTGAGGATCTGCCAACGCACGCGGTGCCGCTGTATCATCGGCTGTGACCATATTTGGCACTTCAGCGGCTACCAACAGCATCGCCGTGATACAGAGCACTTTCCAAAAGCTGGTCATAACTCGAACCGGTAGATTGGCCGCGCCTGTAAAGAACGTCAATCCTTCCGGATTACCGCACGGGTCATTGCTGACACGCCGCGGCTACTACACCTAAGGCCCACCTCACTAACTGTGTACACATGACTCTGGCCACTGTGTGCACACAATGAATCACCCCCAAACCGAGAAAGCCGCCTGTGATTTTGTGTGACCCAGCTCATTTCACTTTGCAGTTGCTGCTTATGCTCTTGCAGTTTGAGTCGGATCTGCAGAAACGAGCCTAGAAGATTTGCGGTTTAGTCATTCGGAATTGTTTCGAGCTTCGACATCCGAGCTTTGGATTGGGCCGGTTTTATCCCCACACTATTACGGAGCTATGCAACTTGCGTGCACGGTCTGCCTGCTCGGCGCTGTGGGCGGCTTTGCGCCTATGGCCGTGAAGCGCATCAGTTAACACTGGCAACCTATGAAAAACGTTGCAGGCCACTGATGCACCGGGCTAGAGTTTAGCTAGCACCCACACAGAGCAAAAAATGATCAGCATCTACCAGAACAATTTGCCTGGTGTGGTGAGCGGTCAGCCCCCAAACAGCGCGCGCAGCATGGCAATTCACGCGCTGCTACTACAAAGCACTGAATCGTGCTTATGGCTTGCAAACCCTGAAAACCGAAATTGTCCGGAGCCGACTTACCAGCTGAGCGACTATTGGCACCCCACAAAACGCAAATACATTCAACACGCCTGCCTTAGCGCCCAGGGCAAAATCAAAGAAACGCCCAAGCACAAGTTTGCTTATAACCTGCTGCACCTACTGCTGGTGCGGCAGTTTGGCCTAGGGCCGCAACGTTCCACGACCGAACGATGTTGCTCCGGGCAACAGCGCCATGCTCAAGTACTTGGCAACTTGAAATATCCCGGCAAAACGTTCAGGCTACTGAGGTGCCCTGCACGGGCAGATTGGCGCCACGCAGTTGCACGGCTGCTGCTCATAGCAATGCGCGAGTCATGTGTAGGCCTAGTTCGCACATGCACCAATGCCAAAAGCTAGACCATGAACACGCTGTTAACAGGGCAAATTCTTGAAGGCCACTTCTGGCCGGAACCGATCCCTGTGCTGGCCAGCCAAAGGCTCGGCGTTCGCATCAAGATCGACGCCGTACGAACCAAAAACGGCGGGCATTATTCCCCGGTCCTATCCGCAGCAGATCTGGCTTGCGTCAAGGTCTTCACCGAGGCAAGTCGCGACTTCAAAGGTAGAGCCGAAGCTGTGTTTTTGGCCATCGAAGCGCACCGGATCCGGTTCGCCCGCTAGTTTGATCCGCTCTTTGCGGTCAACGTGTCGCAGGTTGACCCGCTGCCGCATCAGATTGATGCCGTCT
>FMJZ01003989.1_pt1 | contig 17284 bp, 14 predicted proteins | sample 1987881 | NCBI WGS metagenome assembly FMJZ01 (sample SAMEA4378227, study PRJEB15110) | soil metagenome | biome: soil; feature: Field; material: Soil | place: India | collected 2015-03-11 | depth 0 m
ACATCCTCATAAACAGTGGGCATAAATAATTGGTCATCTGGTCTTTGATATACCATCCCAACCTTTTTTCTAATCTCCTGTCTTGTCTTTTTATTAAGAGCTATCTCTCCTATTAGGATTTTTCCTTTTGTTGGAAGGAGATGTCCATTGATGGTCATAAGAAGTGTTGTCTTTCCAGCACCGTTTGCACCAACCAGTCCTACAGATTCACCATGTAATATCTTAAATGATACGCCACTGAGTGCATTGGTGCCGTCAGGATAACAAAAATAAACATCTCTAAATTCAACAATATGATGGCTCATTAAATTATCTTAAAAACCAATAATCCTATGGAATTAACTATATCATAATGCCTGAATATAAGAAATAAAGATATAAAAGCTGAGGCAAAAACTATATCAGAGGCCTTTAACTTTAATCTTCTATTTACTTTAATCTCCCCTCTGAAACCCCTTGACAGCATAGCATAATATATCCGTTCTGCCCTTTCTAAGGTCCTTATGAGCAATACAGATATTAACCTTATAAAGGTCTTTATATCTCTTCCCCTTTTACCAAAAGACCGAGATTCCCTTGCCCTAATCATTCTTAAGGATTCCTCAAGGAGTACAAAAAGGTATCTGTACATAAATAGAAGTTGAATCACAAAAATTTGTGGCATCTTAAGCCTTTCAAGGGAATAACAGATCCCAGGAAATGATGTTGAGGCAATAAGCAAAAGAAGGGTGCTTGTTGTAAGAATAAATTTAATAATTATTGATAAAAAGGATAAGAATCCATATGTAACTGATATTCCATAAATTATTCCCCATTCATTTGTATCAATAAGGGGATTAAATATGCCAACAAAGATAGCCAATGGTGATATGAAAAGTACTTTTTTTGCAATAACTCTAAAAGGTATATCTCCCATTACAATTAAAAAAAAGGGATATATAAAAAATGGGATAAGGCTGGAGATCTCATACTTTGGCATAGATACAACTGTTACAACAAATATAAATGATACAATCAGTTTTACCCTTGAATCTAATCTATGAACAAATGTATCTCTATAAGAAATGGTGTCAAGATAGCCTAAATTAAAATATGCATTGTCAAATGTCATTAATTAAAAATGCCCTTTCTTTTTTATCTTTGTTAAAAGACCCACAATCAAAAGCAAGCTAAATACAATAAAACTACCTATTATTCCAGCAACTGATGTTTCAGGTATAAAGGTAAAATGAGGAGGAACTTCAGAAGCCCCATCTTTGGGCAAGGAATAATCAGGCATAAATGATGTATTTTCTTGAAAACTTGACAATTTATCAGTAATAGGATTTTGTCTTTCTGGTATTTCTGGACTGCCATAAATCCTTTCAATTGACCATTCAAGACCATCAGGATTTGTAGATGCATATAAAGATATTATCCCACCTATAATAATAGAAAATATACCTAATGTGACTAATAATCTTTTTATAGAATATTTAGGGGGTTCTTCAATTTTCATACCCCTAATGATATCAGGTCTTAAAATCTTGATATAATTGACAATCCCAGCTGTAATTACTCCCTCTATAACACTAATAGGCAGGTGTATGGATAACATAAGTATTAAGAAGGTTGAAAAGGGAAGTTCTGTTATACCAGAGAGTTTTGTTTGTACAACAACAGAAAATGCGCCAAGTTCTGAGGAGATAATCACACTTATTAAACAGGCAATAACAAGCCTTTTAGTTGATTGTCCTGTCTTGGTTATAGCCTTATAGATGGGATAACCTATTAGACAAGGATAAAAACCGAGATTCCAAATATTAGATCCTAAAGCAAGAAGTCCGCCATCAGCGAAAAAAAGGGATTGAACAGTGAGCACTGATGCCATAACGAGAAAAGCTGCGTATGGTCCAAGTAAAATACTGAGCAACATGCCACCACTAATATGACCGCTTGAACCAGTGGCAGGAATAGTGAAATTAATCATCTGCCCTGCAAACACAAAGGCACCAAGCACCCCCATAAGAGGTATAATGTAATCATCCATATCCTTTCTAATTTTTTTAGAGGCATAGGCTATTACGCCAATAGTACCAGCCCAAAAGATTCCTCCTATGGTAGGAGAAAGTAAGGCATCTGACATGTGCATAAAATAATCCCTCCTTAAAATCTATAAACAAGGCCTGCAAGTAAAGAAAGGTCAGTCTCTGGCTTATTTAGTCCTGCCTTTATACCAAAATCTATATCAATCCTTTCTGATAAGGTATAAATAATACCTCCAAGAATGAATGCAGGGTGGGTATTAGAGGACCTATCTGGATTTCTTTCTGCTCCAATGTTTGCTACCAATTTTAGGTCCTTTATTACATCTGCCTCACCTGCAAGAGAAATATGCCATATGTCCTTTCTTTCATCATGTTTATTTTCATTTCTGATGTAGCCAAGATTTAGGTGAATAGCAATTGCCTCAAGCTCTTTTGTTGTAACAAAAAAAAGACTATAGGTAGGTCTTCCCTGTCCCAATCCTTTATCTTCGTCCCCTGTAGGGAGCGTAATGCCTGGTTTAACGGCAAAACTAATACCTTCTTTTTCATAAAATCTCCACTTTAACTCTAAAGAAATATCCCCTATACCATCTTCATCTGCAATTAAATCCCCATTCTCTTTTGTCCTAAACCATATATAAGGTAAACCGGCTACTATATCCACATTATCTGTAATTCCATAGGTTAATATAGTTGATATATCACTAACTCTCTCTTTTATCGTTGCTCCGTCCTCCCTTTCTTTATCAAATGAAAATTCTGTATTTAACTCAGCCTGAAAATTACCCTTTCCCATAGTGCCTGTGTCATCTGTAATAAGCGGATGCGCTGCAAATGAATCCTTTACAAATAGTAGAAAAGAGGTAAAAAATGTTAATAAAACTAAAGACAAAAAACCCTTTTTCATAATATCCCTCCTAAAATAAAAAAACCACCAAGGTTTAACCTTCGTGGTTTTCAAAAGCCTTCATGGCTCAGATTTAAATAAAGAATATCAAAAGCAATATTTTAATGTCAAGGTCATTAACCCCTATGGACTATTATTTTTGATTTTATTTTTGTTTTTCAGTAAAATAATTTTTTACATTAAAATTGTTAATTTTTATAATGGGCTGTCTAATAAATTTCGGAGGTGTTTTATGGGATATGTAAAGGGTCTTAAATGTAGAGAGTGTGCAAGGGAATACCCTGTTGATCCTATATATGTATGTGAATTTTGTTTTGGTCCCTTAGAGGTAGTTTATGACTATAAAAAGATAAAACGCTCTATGACAAAAAAAGTTATTGAAAAGAGGGAAAAAAATCTTTGGAGATATAAAGAACTTCTTCCTATTGATGGCGAACCTCAAGTGGGTTTAAAATCAGGTTATACACCACTTGTTAAGGCTGACAAGTTAGCTAAGGCATTGGGGGTAAAAGAACTATATATAAAAGATGATACAGTTGCCCATCCTACCTTATCATTTAAGGACAGGGTAGTAGCAGTTGCATTGACAAAGGCAAAGGAGTTTGGATTTGATACAGTTGCATGTGCCTCAACAGGAAACCTTGCGCATTCTGTCTCTGCTCACGGCGCAAAGGCAGGTTTTAAAAGATTTATATTTATTCCTGCTACATTAGAGCCTAGTAAGATTGTTGCATCACTAGTTTATGAACCAAATCTTATTGCAGTTGATGGGAATTATGATGAGGTAAACAGACTATGTAGCGAGATAGCTAATAAATATAGATGGGCATTTGTAAATATAAATATTAGACCATTTTATGCGGAAGGTTCAAAGACACAGGGTTTTGAGATAATAGAACAATTGGGATGGGATGCACCTGATAATGTGGTAGTGCCTTGTGCAAGTGGATCACTCCTAACAAAGATCTGGAAGGCCTTTAAGGAATTTAAGGAGATAGGAATCTTAAAGGAGCTTGAAACAAAGATTTTTGCGGCTCAGGCAACTGGATGTTCTCCTATATCATCAGCTATTAAACAAGGGGTTGATGTTATCAGACCCGTTAAACCAAATACAATTGCAAAGTCTCTTGCTATTGGTAATCCTGCAGATGGATTCTATGCTGCTCAGGTTGTAAGGGAGAGTAATGGATATGCTGAAGATGTTTCTGATGAGGAGATTATTGAGGGAATTAAGCTTCTTGCAAAAACTGAGGGTATCTTTGCCGAGACAGCTGGTGGGGTAACGGTTGCAACAACAAAGAAGTTAATTGAACAAGGTAGGATTGGTAAAAATGAGGTTACTGTCATATGTATAACTGGCAATGGGTTAAAGACACAGGAGGCACTTACAGGAAAAACTGCCGAGTGCCATTATATTAAACCTAATCTTAGTGCATTTGAAGAGGTTCTTAAAAAGCTAAGTTAAAAATCAAATCTAAAGTAAGGAGGTGATAATATGCCAGTGAAAGTAAGAATACCAACCCCTCTCCAGAGATTGACTCAGGGCAAAGAATTGGTAGAGGCTAATGCAGGTACAATAATTGAACTTATTAATGAATTAGAAAAAAATTATCCTGGGATTGCAGAAAGGATATCAGAAGGAGGAAAAGTTAGGAGGTTTGTGAATATTTATGTGAATGAGGAAGATATAAGATTTTTGCAAGCAGAACAGACTCAAATTAAAGATGGGGATGAGGTCTCTATTGTACCAGCTATAGCAGGGGGATAAGAGTAGTATTGTTTGATGAATAATGTATTAAATGCTTTAGGTTCCTTAAAATTATAGGAGGTATTTATGAAAAGGCGTGTAAAATTGACTTTCCCTCAGCATCTTATAAAAGAGCCTGTGATATTTACAATGGCAAAAAAATTTGATGTTATGCCCAATATTAGAAGGGCAAGGGTAACAGAGACCGTTGGTGAGATGGTTCTTGAATTAGATGGCGCTGAGGATAATCTTGAAAAAGGTATTCAATTTCTGAGGGACCAAGGGATAGAGGTAGAATTAATTGAGGGTGATATCATTGAATAGTTAAAATATAGGTTTTTATAATATTTATTAATATTTATATAATATTGATATAATGGAGAATTATGGATAGTGGAGAATGTAATAGTAAAAAATTGTGGAAGGGGATAATACAAGAATACAAACATTTCTTTCCAGTAACGGACAAAACCCCTATTATTACATTGCTTGAAGGGAATACCCCTCTTGTTAAGGCCCATAACTTAGCTAAAAGGTTAAATAATAGGCTTAATATTTATTTGAAATTCGATGGTGCTAATCCTACAGGATCATTCAAGGATAGGGGAATGACCCTTGCCATTTCTAAGGCAGTTGAAGAGGGAAGTAAGGCTGTAATTTGTGCATCAACAGGCAACACCTCAGCTTCTGCTGCAGCCTATGCAGCAAGGGCAGGTATTAAGGCCATAGTATTAATACCAGAGGGTAAGATAGCCTTTGGGAAACTTGCACAGGCCTTAGTTCATGGTGCATTTGTATTGCAGATAGATGGCAATTTTGATGAGGCCTTAAATATTGTAAAGGAGATAGTAGAAAAATATCCTATCACACTTGTTAATTCAATAAATCCTTTCAGGATAGATGGCCAAAAGTCAGCTGCCTTTGAGGTTTGCGATCAACTTGGTTTTGCGCCAGATTATCATGCCTTACCTGTTGGCAATGCAGGGAATATAACAGCATACTGGAAGGGTTATAAGGAATATTATAATGCAGGTTTAATTAGTAAATTGCCTAAAATGTTAGGATTTCAAGCAGAAGGGGCAGCTCCTTTGGTGCTTGGTCATCCTGTAGAAAAACCAGAGACAATAGCAACAGCTATAAGAATTGGGAATCCTGCAAGTTGGCAAACAGCAATTACTGCAAGAGAAGAATCAGGGGGTCTTATAGATGCTGTAACAGATGAAGAGATATTATCAGCTTATAAATGTATTGCATCATCAGAAGGGATCTTTTGTGAATTAGCATCAGCGGCATCCTTTGCAGGTGTTTATAAGTTATTTAAAAAGGGATTTTTTAAGGATGGAGATACAATAGTCTGTACCCTTACGGGTCATGGATTAAAGGATCCTGACACTGCATTTAAGGTTGCTGAAAAGACAATAAAGATAAAGGCAGACTTTAATGAAGTAAAAAAGGTTATTGAAACAAGCTTATGATGTTTTAGAAGATAGAGGAAAAAACGGTTATGAAATATGTAGTTATAATAGGCGATGGAATGGCTGATAGGCCAATTGAAGAACTAAAAGGCTTAACCCCTTTAAAGAAGGCATTTACGCCAAACATGGATAGGCTTGCCCAAAAAGGAATTATCGGAAAGGTGCGCACAATACCAGAAGGGTTTCATCCTGGCTCTGATGTGGCTAATCTAAGTATACTCGGATATGATCCAAGAAATTACTATACAGGAAGGGCACCTCTTGAGGCTGCGAGCATAGGGGTAGATTTAGATGAAGACGATGTCGCCTATAGATGCAATCTTGTAACACTTAAATTTAATAAAGATAGGACCCGTGCAATGATGGATGATTATAGCAGTGGTCATATAACCACAGAAGAAGCAAGGGAGCTTATTAATGCCTTAAGAGATAATCTTGAAAGTGATGAGATAAAATTTTATTCTGGTGTTAGTTATAGAAACCTTATGGTTTGGAAAAAAGGCAGTTTAAATATTGAATGTGTACCTCCACATGATATCCTTAATAAAGAGATAACAGATTATCTCCCTATAGGTGAAAGGGATTATGTCCTAAAACAGTTAATGAGGGCATCTGTAGATATCCTTGAAAAACATTCTATAAATAAAGAGAGAGTAAAAAATAACAAAAATCCTGCCAATAGCATATGGCTTTGGGGACAAGGTAAAAAACCCTCATTGCCAACCTATCAGGAGAAATATGGATTAAAAGGAGCCCTTATATCTGCTGTGGATCTTACTAAAGGACTTGGCATTTACGCTGGATTTGAAATCCTTAAGGTTCCTAATGTAACTGGCTGGCTTGATACTAACTATGTTGGAAAGGCTGAATATGCCCTTAATGCCCTTAATAATGTTGATTTTGTTTATATTCATGTTGAGGCGCCTGATGAGGCAGGACATTTAGGAAGTTATAAGGACAAGATACAGGCTATTGAGGATATAGATAAATTAGTTCTTGGAAATGTAATGAAGGGACTTAAGGAGAGATTTGATGAGTATCGTATATTGCTTATGCCTGATCATGCTACACCGGTTAAGGTGAGGACACATACGGATGAACCTGTGCCCTTTGTCATATATGACAGCCGTTATGAGAGGGATAATGATGTACAGTACGATGAGTCTATTACGGAAAGGGATGATATAATAATTTTTAACGAGGGACATAAGCTTATGGACTATTTTATAAAGGAGGTTTTGGATTAATGCTTCTTGTTCAGAAATATGGCGGTACATCTGTTGCTAATGTGGATAGAATAAAAGCTGTCGCTGAAAGGGTTGACAAAACTATCAAGGAAGGGCATAAGGTTGTTGTTGTGGTCTCAGCAATGGCAGGTGAGACCGATAAATTGATTAATCTTGCCCATCAAATATCGTCTAATCCAAGTGAAAGGGAGATGGATTTATTGCTTTCATCTGGAGAGAGGATTACGAGCTCATTAACAGCAATGGCAATTAAGGAATTAGGACATAAGGCAATAGCTTTAACAGGAAGGCAGACAGGGATTGTTACAGATGCTGTACATACAAAGGCAAAAATAGAAAGAATTACTGCCGACAGGGTAAAGAGGGCCCTTGAAGAGAATTATGTGGTTGTTATTGCAGGTTTTCAGGGAATAACAGAGACGGATGATGTAACGACATTGGGAAGGGGAGGTTCTGATCTTTCCGCAGTAGCAATTGCTCATGCATTGAATGCTGACCTATGCGAGATTTATACCGATGTTGATGGTGTCTATACAGCAGATCCGAGAATAGTTCAAGATGCAAGGAAGCTTGATAGGATATCCTATGAGGAGATGTTGGAACTTGCAAGCTTGGGATCTAAGGTTCTTCAAACAAGGTCTGTAGAGTTTGCCATGAAATATAATGTTCCTGTGGTTGTGAGGTCAAGTTTTAATTATAACCCGGGAACTCTGGTTACAAAGGAGGACAAAGAGATGGAAAAGGTTGTGGTTTCAGGTATAGCCCATGACGTGAATCAGGCAAAGATTACTGTTATGGGGGTACCTGACAAGCCAGGCATTGCTGCAAGGCTCTTTAAGAAAATAGCTGATGCCAATATTGTAGTGGATATGATTGTTCAGAATATAAGTATTGATGGGAAGGCTACTGATATATCATTTACAGTACCAAAAACAGACAGCAAAAAAACACTTAAAATAACTGAAGAGATAGCAAAGGAGCTTGGTGCAAGGGCTGTTGATCTGAGGGAGGATATTGCAAAGGTATCCATTGTTGGTGTTGGGATGAGAACCCATTCAGGTGTAGCAGCACAAATGTTTGATGCCCTTGCAAGACATGGAATAAACATAATGGCAATAAGCACATCTGAGATTAAGGTCTCCTGCTTGATAGATGCAAAATTTACAGAGCTTGCTGTAAGGGTGCTTCATGAGACATTTGGACTGGCTGCTATTTAATGAATAGTCAATGTATTTTTAGTTAAAAATTTAGGAAGTTGTTGGAGACTTTGACATGACAAGGCAAATAGAGATATATGATACGACCTTAAGGGATGGCTCTCAGGCAGAGGATATCTCATTTTCTGTTGAGGATAAGTTACGTATTACAGAAAAACTTGATGATATAGGGATACATTATATAGAAGGAGGCTGGCCTGGTTCTAATCCAAAGGATGCAGAATATTTCAGACGGGTAATTAAATTACCTATTTCAAATTCTACTGTAGTTGCCTTTGGAAGCACCCATAGACCAAGACATAAAGTAGAAGATGACAATAATATCAAATCCCTCATTGAATCCAAGGCAAAGGTAGTTACTATTTTCGGTAAGACATGGGATTTCCATGTAAGAGAGTCATTAAAAATATCTCTTGAGGAAAACCTTGAGATTATATATAACTCTATTTCATATCTTAAAAGACATGTAGAAAAGGTCTTTTTTGATGGAGAACATTTTTTTGATGGTTATAAAAATAACCCTGAATTTGCGATAAAATGCCTGCTTACTGCACAGGATGCAGGAGCTGATCGTATAATACCCTGTGATACAAATGGTGGAACACTCCCCCACGAAATTGAAGAGATATTCAGGAGGATTATGAATTTAAATCCCGAAATTTCAAATATATTGGGGATTCATGCCCATAATGACTCAGACTGCGCTGTTGCAAACTCAATAATAGCAATCAATCTCGGGGGTGTACAGGTACAGGGAACAATCAATGGGATAGGAGAAAGGTGTGGTAATGCCAATCTATGTTCAATCATTCCGAATCTCCAGATAAAGCTCGGCTACAAATGTCTGACAGATGAAAATTTAAGAAAATTAAGGGATTTATCCCGATTTGTGAACGAGATAGCCAACATTAGGCATTTCAAGAGACAGCCATTTGTAGGAGATAGTGCCTTTGCCCATAAAGGAGGCGTGCATGTAAGTGCTGTCCTTAGGAGGCCTGAGACATATGAGCATATAAGACCAGAGCTCGTTGGAAACTCCCATAGGATACTTATTTCTGACCTTGCTGGCAGGAGTAATATTTTGCGTAAGGCACATGAACTAAATATCCCTCTTAAGGAAGACTCTCCACAGCTAAAGGCAATACTTGATGAGATAAAGGAATTAGAACATCAAGGATTTGAGTTTGAGGCAGCAGACGCATCCTTTGAATTGCTTCTGAGAAAAAGGCTTGGTATCCATGAAAAAAGACATTTTGATAGTGAATCAATATGGTATAAGGTACTTGTGGATAAAGAAGAGAAAAAGAGGGAGCCTATTAGTGTTGCTATTTTAATGGTTAATATTAATGGACATCCTGAGACTGTCTCTGCCACAGGTGTTGGTCCTGTGCATGCTATGGACAAGGCATTGAGGACTGCCCTTAGACAATGGTATCCTGATATATATGCAAAGATAAAGAATGTAAAACTTTCTGATTATAAGGTTCGTGTTCTTACTGCTGGCAAAGGAACATCTGCAAAGGTGCGTGTTCTTATAGAGTCAGGGGATGATAAAAGAAAGTGGAATACTGTAGGTGTCTCAGAAAACATAATTGAGGCATCATGGCAGGCTCTTGTTGATTCCATAGAGTATAAGCTTTTGAAAGAAAATGAGTGAATGGAAGAAATAGGAACAGTAGTTGAAATAAGGGAACAGAAAGCAATCATTACTGTAAACCGTAAGAGTGGATGTGGTTCATGTCCTGGTGGTTCTGTATGCAACCTCACAGATATTGAGGCAAGGATAGAGGCGATAAATAATATAAATGCAAAGGTCGGAGATACAGTAAAAATATCCTTTAAAACTAATACTTATCTTAAAGCTACAATATGTGTTTATGGCATGCCATCCATAATGCTTATAATAGGTGCAATCATTGGAAAAGAGTATTTGAGTAAGCTTTTTTTAACCTATGATCCTGATTTAGTATCAGCTATATCGGGATTTGGTTTTTTTGTTTTTAGCTTTATCTTAGTGAAGATCTTGTCTAAAAGATATGAGGGGAAAAAGGAATATATACCAATTATAGAAGAGATTGTACCATGTAAAGGAAAGGATTAGATATAAAATTTTTAAACTAAAGGTAGTAAATTATAGATTAACTTATTAATAAGGGGGAAAATATGTCAAGGCTGGATGTGGAAAAAATTAGAAACGTCGCTATCATAGCCCATAGTGGTGCAGGAAAGACTTCATTAACAGAGGCGATGCTTTTCAATTCAGGTGCTATTGATAGGATGGGAAGCGTAGATACTGGAAATACTACCACAGATTATGAGCCTGAGGAGATATCAAGAAAGATTAGTGTTTCCTCTGCTATTGCTTATGCAGACTGGAAGGGTTTTAGGATAAATATTATAGACACACCTGGCTTTGTAAATTTTATAGAAGATACGAGGGGATGTTTGAGGATAGCAGATGGTGCAGTTGTAATAGTCAGTGCTATATCTGGTGTGAAGGCAGAGACAGAAAAGATATGGAAGTATGCCTGTGAATTTGAGATTCCAAGGATTGTATTTATCAATAAACTTGACAAGGAGTCTGCAAGTTTCTTCAGGGCATTGGATGAGATAGAGAAGTCTTTTGAATCTGAGGCAGTGCCTTTATTTATACCTATAGGGGAAGGTGAAAATTTTAAAGGAATTATTGATCTTCTTAAAATGAAGGCTATTATATCTGAAAATGGAAGGGCTATAGAAAAGGAGATCCCTGCAGATCTCAGAGAAATTGCTGATAATTATAGAAAGAAACTTGTGGAAAGGATTGCTGAGTCTGATGATTCTCTCCTGGAGAAGTATCTTGAAGGTGGAGAAATAACAGCAGAAGAGATAAATAAAGGTGTAAGGGAAGGCTCTCTTACGAGGAGATTTATACCTGTTATATGTGGTGCAGCCACTTTAAATATAGGAGTATCGCAGTTAATGGACTCCTTACTCCTCTGCCTGCCATCTCCTGTCGAGATGAGCAGGATATCCCCTATCAGAGGCAAGAATCCAAGGGATGGAAAAGATATTGATAGGAAGCCTCTTGAGACAGAACCCCTTACAGCCTATGTTTTTAAGTCAATTGCTGACCCATTTGCTGGAAAACTATCTATATTTCGTGTTTACAGTGGTGTTTTTAGATCAGATTCTACAGTTCTTAATTCAGTTTCAGGAGCTAAGGAAAAGATAGGTTCCCTTTTTTATCTATTAGGCAAAAAACACATTCCTGTTCAGGCTGTTGGACCTGGAGAAATAGCTGCAGTTGCAAAGCTTAAAGATACAAATGTTGGAGATACATTATGCGAAGAGCATCATCCAATAGTGCTTGAGAGGGTGAAATTTGCAGATCCAATAATATCCTATGCAATAGCTCCAAAAAGCAAGGGTGATGAGGAAAAGGTCAGTTCAGGGCTACATAGGATATTGGAAGAAGATCCAACTATCCGTTTTACAAGGGATGAGGAATCAAAGGAGATGATACTTTCTGGAATGGGACAGGTGCATTTAGAGGTTGCATTAGAGAAACTTAAAAGGAAGTTTGGCGTTGAAGTGGTAATGAAGACCCCTAAAATACCTTATAGAGAGACTATAAGAACATCTGCAAAGGCTCAGGGTAAATATAAGAAACAGTCAGGAGGACGTGGTCAGTATGGAGATTGCTGGATTGAGATAGAGCCGATGCCGAGAGGAGGAGGATATGAGTTTATTGACAGGATTGTCGGTGGAGTAATACCGCAGCAATATAGACCTGCAGTAGAGAAGGGAATTATTGAGACCATGAAGGAAGGCATCCTTGCAGGTTATCCGATTGTTGATATTAGGGTTACATTATATGATGGCTCATATCATACAGTTGATTCATCTGAAATGGCATTTAAGATAGCAGGTTCAATGGCTTTGAAGAAGGCATTTCAAGATGCAAAACCCGTTCTTCTTGAACCAATAATGAAGGTTGAAGTAACTGTACCTGATGACACACTTGGCTCAGTTATTGGTGATTTGAACTCCAGAAGGGGAAAGGTTCAAGGTGTTGAGCCCCAGGCAGGTGGAAATCAAAAGATATTATGTCTTGTGCCGATGGCAGAGATGCTCACATATGCAAATCAACTCCAGAGCATTACTTCTGGTAGGGGGCTTTATTCAATGGAATTTTCACATTATGAGGAGGTCCCCGGTCATATTTCGCAGAAGATAATTGCAGAGCGGCAGAAGCAAAAGGAAGAGGAACACTAATAAACCCATTTATTATTCATGATAATGCTTAAGTTTTTTCAGCCATACCTACTTTACTTATGTATTAGTTAGAAGGAGGTAAAAGGGAATACTGAAATATATCATTTTGGTAAAATCCTTTATCCAAAAGTTTTAAAAAGTATTTTAAATGATGCTGACTTTAAGGTAGAAGACAATTAAGGAGTTGTTATAAAATGCCAAGCATGAAAAAACCTTGGTCCGGTAGATTTAAAGAAAAAACTGCAAATATTGTAGAGAAATTTACTGAATCTATCTCTTTTGACAAAAGACTCTGGAAATATGATATTGAAGGAAGCATTGCCCATACAAAGATGCTTGCAAAACAAAAGATTATACCAAAAAGGGATGCAGATAAGATAATAAGGGGATTAAAAGAGATTTACAAGGAGATAGAAAGCGGCTCTTTTCAGTTTAAAGAAGAATTGGAAGATATACACATGAATATAGAATCTGCCCTTATTGAAAAAATAGGTGAGATAGGGGGAAAGCTTCATACAGCACGATCAAGAAATGATCAGGTCGCCCTTGATATGAGGCTTTATCTCAGGGCAGAAATTAAAGAGATAATTTCTTTGCTCAGAAAGCTTATCATTATAATTATAGATATAGCAGAAAAGAATCTCGATATAATAATGCCAGGATATACCCACTTGCAAAGGGCGCAACCAGTTCTTTTGTCTCATCATTTGCTGACATATGCCCATATGTTTCAAAGAGACAGGATGAGATTTATTGATGCCTTAAAAAGGGTTAATATCCTTCCATTAGGTTCATGTGCCTTGGCAGGGACATCTCTTCCGATTGATAGAAACTATGTTTCATCTCTCCTTGAATTTGATAGTGTTTCAGACAATAGCATAGACTCTGTATCTGACAGGGATTTTTTAATTGAATTTCTCTCAATAGCCTCTATTTTTATGATGCATACATCAAGATTGGCAGAGGAATTAATCTTATGGTCCTCCGAGGAATTCTCTTTTATTGAATTACCCGACGCATTTACAACAGGTTCAAGCATTATGCCACAGAAAAAGAATCCCGATGTAGCAGAACTGGTACGAGGAAAAACTGGAAGGATTTATGGTAATCTCATAAACCTTTTAACAACAATGAAAGGGCTTCCCCTTTCTTATAACAGGGATATGCAGGAGGATAAAGAACCAGTATTTGATACCGTTGATACAGTTAAGATTATAATAGAGGTACTTATACAAATGCTACCAAATATTAAAATCAATAAAGAAAAGCTAATAGAAACAGCATCTGCAGCATTTTCTACTGCTACTGATATCGCAGAATATCTTGTAAGAAAGGGTTTGCCTTTTAGGAGTGCCCATGAGATTACAGGAAGGATAGTCAGATATTGCATTGAGAAGGGAAAAGATCTTTCTAGTTTAGATATAGAGGAGTACAAATCCTTTTCTGACTTTATAGAAGCGGACATCTACAAATATATTGATCCAAGGAATTCAGTCTATGAAAAGAAGTCCTATGGAGGGACTTCACCAGATATGGTCAAAGATCAGATTAAAAGGCTTAAGAGGAATATCCTGACAAGATTTTCTTAATTGCCAGACCAATTGATTGCCTTGAAAAAGGTTTTTGAACAAAACCACAAGCACCTTCTTTAAGTAAATTTTCTATTCCCGCATATCCGCTATCGCTATATCCAGAGCTTATTAATATAGGGACATCCTGTCTAATATTTCTAAGTGATTGAAAGACGTCATAACCGCCCATTTTTGGCATAATCATATCAAGGATTACTAATGATATCTCTTCTTTATTTTCTCTAAATATCCTTATTCCCTCAAACCCATCTTTTGCAAGAAGCACCTTATATCCTAATGGTGTTAATAGATCTATACATAATTCCCTGACATTCTCCTCATCATCTATAACAAGGATAGTTCCTTGTCCTTTTAGGTCATCAGTTTGAGAGGCTTGAGGAATCTCATTTGATTTTACTATTGGTATGTATATATTAAAAGTTGTACCTATATTAGGCTCGCTATAGAGATTTATATATCCACCATGATTATTTATTATGGAGTGGGCTATATAAAGACCAAGACCTGATCCCTTACCTGTCTCTTTTGTTGTAAAAAATGGGTCAAATATCTTTTTCTGAATATCTCTATCCATTCCTACCCCTGTATCTGAAATAGATAGTTTTATAAATTTCGCATCACAATCTGATTTAATGCCATTAGAGACCCCATTTTCAGAGCCTACTGTAGATGTTTTAATTATTAATTTTCCACCATTTGGCATTGCATCTTTTGCATTTATGGATAGATTCATAATTACCTGACTAATCTGCGAGGGATCAAGCATAGTTATAGGGAGATTTTCATCAAGATTTAGGATAATCTCTATATTTTTAGGAAAGCTCCTTTCAATTATGTCTAAGGATTCCCTGATTATTTGGTTGATATTGGTGGAAATTTTTTCAAGCCTTTCCTTTTTCGTAATCGTTAATATCTTTTTAACTATATTAGCACCCCTATTGGCTGCATCATTGATTATCTTTACAGGTTTATAAAAAGGGTCGCCTTCTTTTACCATATTAAGCAATATATCTGAATATCCCATTATTCCGGTGAGGATATTATTAAAATCATGGGCTATTCCGCCTGCAAGGGTTCCTATTGCCTCCATTTTTTGGGACCTAACTAACTGTTCGTATAATTTCTTTTCCTGTGTAATATCTCTTTTTATAGCAACATAACTTATATCATTTTCATGGATAACAGGAAAGATTGTTGCTGATTCGTAATAAAGTTCTCCATCTTTTCTCTTATTAATGAATTCACCTTTCCATGTATCCCCTTTTGTTATTGTTTCCCAAAGATTTTTATAAAAGATGAGGTCATGATAACCGCTCTTAAGAATGCTAGGCTTATTTCCTATAGCCTCATATTTTTTATAACCCGTTACCTTTTCAAAGGACTTGTTAACATAAATAATTTTACCTTCTTTGTCAGTTATAACTATTACGTCATAAGCTTCCTCTATTAATTGTTTAAATCTTTTTAGTTCTACGAGTTTTTTTGTTTTATCAAGTAAAATAGATGCATCTGCTGTTATTACCTTTAAAAGTGTGATGTCTTCTTCAGTAAAGCCTTCAGGCTTATTAGCTAAATACATAGTGCCAATGAGTCTCTTTTCCTCAGAAAATATAGGCTGACTAATCAGATTTTTGATAATAATGGAACTTTTGTAAGGAGCTGAATTATCAAAACCACTTATAGGTTTATACCTAATAAAGTTATCTATGCGTAGAGGTTTATTAGAAAGCTTGAAGATTTCTATTATATCTTTATCTTGCATTGGGCAAAGGTCTATATCAGTGCCTAATCCATCTGAAAAGATTCTCTTAACTCCACTTTTATTGTCACTTAATACAATGACCCCAAACCCTGCATTTATTAAATCTAATGATTTGTTGCAAATTATTTTAAGGACTTCATCCTGTGAAATATTCTCGTGTAAGGATGTGGCTAAGTTATATAATATATGAAATTGTTCTGTCTTTTTATTAAGCTTTTTAATTGAATTATTTATAACATCTATTACTTCATCAATTTCAGCTAAACCGGTTTTGCTTACTTCTCTATTTGTCCTTAAGTCTGATGATATCCTCTTTAAGGGATTATATAAATTAAACCTTAATATGCCAAGGATACCAGAAAGTATAAATAAAAGAGAGAATCCAATTAGTGGAAGTAGAAATAAAAGTCTTGACCTGTATATTGAAAAATCAGAGAGGTCTGATACTATGATGACCTTCATATTCCAGCCCGGTATATCTAATGTATATCCCTGGAGGCTATTTAATCCTTCTGTAATCTGAAAAGGCCCTGGAACCTGAAATTTTGATAGTATTTCTTGAATTAAATCTTTTGAAACTGATGAATAAAGAACCTTATTGTTAGTTACTATATGTCCTTTAATATTATTATTTTCCAGATAATTCTTTATCTCTTGTAAGATAATTGTTTCTTCTATAGGTATATTAGTAATGAGATTTCCTTTATTAAGCGCAGAGGTCTTTAATTCAAAAATCTCTTCTATTTTTTTTACATGAATTGAGACATTAAAGGCATGATAATCATTTATTCCATCTTTAATTGTCCTGTAAGTTGAATAAAGGAGAAAGATGGTTATTAGGAGTATTAATAAGATTATAGGGACTACGATACTAAAAAATATATTATTAGTTTTATTTTTCATATTTTTTAACAGTTAAAGTGAAAAAAAATTAACATAGGTTTTTATAAAAGGTCAATAAAAAATTGATTTTTTTCTTGACAAATAAGTATTTTCATGGTATTGTTTCTATCAAAGCATTGATATTCAACAATCCTAAAAAAGAAAGGGGGG
>FMJZ01034816.1_pt1 | contig 17279 bp, 12 predicted proteins | sample 1987881 | NCBI WGS metagenome assembly FMJZ01 (sample SAMEA4378227, study PRJEB15110) | soil metagenome | biome: soil; feature: Field; material: Soil | place: India | collected 2015-03-11 | depth 0 m
AGTTGTCGATTCAGTTGCGATTTGGTGTTGGAGCGACAGTGCACACAACTTGATGTAGTGTATAATATTTTAATGTAAATTTAGTTTTGATATGTTGAGGAAAAAGAAGTATTCTCAACCATGTTTTAGCATATTAATTAGAAAAGAGAACACACCTAAGGGAAGAAGAAAACAATCTACACAAAAAGCTTGACGCTACTTTCTGTCGTATAATGCGCTGTTAAGACATTGTATCTCTTTCAATGACCCAATTCAAACCGCTACTTTATCCAACATTTAGCAGTGTCGCATAGCGAAATCTTTAGCATCTACTTTTTTCAAGAGGGTTTCGTAGACATGTCCGAAATATTCTCGTGGATTGTTTATAATAATCGAACAGGTTTTTTTGATTCTTTAATACCATAAATATTATATACACAATGCCTCATAATCTTAAAGTTAACCTTTGCTAAATTAAAAATTGGTTCCCATAACCATTATGATTTAATTTCTTTCATTCTGGATAGTATGTGTTGGATTTATTGCAGGGGGAGGTTGACTTTGGTTAAAAATTTGTTATAATCATGCTCGTGCAAGTTATACTTGCAGGTTATAATGTCGATTTAGACCATCTTAAAGATTTAATTGGCGATAAGACAACGGATTTAACGCCGGAAGTTTTTAGTGCGGCGTATGCTCGAATTAGTCGGAGTCCGAAATCGATTCCACAATTAAGAGCAATTGCACGTCAAGAAATTGCTAAAGCCCGAGAGCAGAATCGCCGAATTATTTTTGAAATGGGACATCACTCAATTGCCGAACATGCGATATTTAATTTTGATATTATGAATATTTCACGCTTAGCAGTAGAACATTTAGAGTCGCATCGCCTGATGTCATATACAGAAGCTTCACAAAGATATATTCGTTGGCATTCGCAATTTGTCATTCCCCAAGAGATAAAAAAGACCAAACTCTTAAAATCATTCCTTAAGACAATCAAAAAACAAATTGACGCCTATGATATCTTAGCGGAAAAGCTCAAAAGTTTTGAAAGCAAATTAGCAAAGCCAATTGAAGATGCTCGTTATGTTACATCCTTAGCAATGACAACCCAGTTAGGTACGACAATGAATGCACGAAATTTAGAATTGGTTGTCCGACGTTGCGCTTCTTCTGATATTCATGAAATTAGGATCTTAGGTAAAAAGTTGTTTGACTGGGCAATTCAAGTTGCACCTTCAATCATCCTTTTTTACGAAAAGACAGATTATGATAGCAAGACTTATGCTGATTTGGCAAAAACTTGTAAGCAATTGGTAAATACATCGTCCCCCAAAAGAGAAACCAAATCATTCTGTAACTTGGTTGACTACACCCAAGAGGCTGATGACAAATTAGTGGCAACACTGATTCATAAGATTGGTAATCTATCTTTTTCTTCGGCGCGGAAAAAAGTTAGAAAATTAAGCCCTAATCAAAAGTGGAAGATTGTCAGAGAAGCTTTTAAATATGCAAATTTTTACGATTCAACTTTAAGAGAGTTTGAACACATCAATTTAACTTTTGATTTAATTGTGTCCGCAACTTGTTTTGCCCAATTAAAGCGTCATCGTCTGGCAACAATAACATCTCAAAACTATGACCCGGATTTAGGCTTAACAGTTCCTGAGACTATTAAGATTGCCAAACAAATTGACCTGTTTAAGAAAATCGTTGAGTTATCTGAGAAGACTTATGATAAAATCTATAAGGACTATCCGCAAATAGCGCCGTATATATTGACCCAAGCCCATCGAAAACGAGTTTTGCTCACGATAAATATCCGAGAATTATATCATATTGCTCGGTTGCGAATGGATCAGACCGCACAATGGGACATTCGGGAATTGACTGCAGAAATGGTTAAACAAGCACAAAAAGTTATGCCCCTATCATTAGCCTTCTGCGGCGCGAAAGACCATTACGAGACACTCTATAAGAAACACTTTAATGCATAATCCTAATCCTAAAGTAGGGGCAGAAATGTCTAATAGATTATCACTAAGACGCCATATTAAAAAACATAAAAGCAACATTGTTATCTCCACAATAAATTGAATTAAATGAATTATTTTTATTATGTATCTGTTCAAAAAATTATCTTTTACTGTTTTCAGTAGATAGAAATGAAGTTCAAGAATGTTTGCACAACTTCTAAAGATCAAGATGGTGGATACCAATTAAAAAAAGTTTTGATTCACAAAGTAATGACCAATTTATATAAAAAAGATAAAAAAATATAAAAAATATTAAAATATATATATAAAGCAAGAAATATTTTTAAGGAATCATCCTTCTGAAAGGAGCAAAAATGAGATTGAAATTTATTTCGCTCATCATAATTTTGATTATCCCAGTAATATTCAGTTGTACCAAAGTCATAGTGCCACCAGCTGTTAACCTAAAACAACATCAGACAATCGGCATTATTAAATTCAAATGTTCTGAGCCAGGTAATCTGGATGCATTTGTTACTCAAAAAGTTATTCAAGAGATTACTAAAGACCAAAAATCGATTGAAATTATTGAGTTGGGTGAAGAAAGCGATGTGCTTAATGCGATTCAGCAATCTGTAATGGGTCCTGATGCATATAAGTTAATCGGTTCAAAGTATAATATAAAAACCCTTCTTCTTGGTGAGATTGAGATTTCGGATATTAAACCAGAAATTAATATTGCTCCAGGGTTTTCCTATGTGGGGGCACGGGGCATTGTTGAAGCATCTTTAATTGTAAAGATGATTGAAACCTCTAACGGGGTTACAGTTTGGACTGGTTCTGCCCGTGATAAGCGGGAGGTTGGGTCAATTAGCATTATCGGTGGTAAATTTATGTTTGATGCGCAGGACCCAGAGCGGTCATATGGTTCTTTAGCCGAAGCCTTAGTCAAAAAAGCAACCAGAGATTTTAAGAAAACTTGGTATTGGAAAACAAAATGTCTTTAATTTTAGGGGCTGATAATGAGTTTTAGTCTTTCGTATATAATAGAGACAACTGGCAAACTGAAGCTACAAATAAAAATTCACTCAATCACGGGTAAAAATCATCTGAGCAATCAATAATAATTTCTACTTACGCATAGTACCAAGAAAATGGTTAATACACACAATATTTTTTTGAATTGAAGAAAAATCTCAATTTACTAAATTTACTAATACTTATCTACGATTGAGATTTTTTGTTTCCCGATTTGGATGACAATCTCTCGTGTCTAGATATATTTACGAACGATTTTAATTTATTAAAACTTTAAGCCGATGATATTTTTCCTTTGCTTTATTGTTTGCTGCATACAGCATCTGATGCGGATTCGTGTTATTGGAGCTGTTTTTAGCCAAGATGATAATAGGCTTCATTCAGAATAGCTCGCTAAATGGTGCGGTGCCAAGAGATTGTATTCACTCTAATGACCTAATTATCTAACATTTAACATTTTCTTATAGGAACAACATAACGGATTTTATCATTAATCTTTGGCTTCTGCCTTTTTAGATAACTACGAGGATATTAGATAGACATACCTTGAAATGTTCTGGATTGTTATCATAATTGGAAATGGTTTTTTAAACTTTTTGATATAATCAGGGGATATATTTGTAACTTGGCCTATATTATTAAAATTAACTTTTGCTCATTAAAAATCTGTTTCATATATCTTATTTAATTTATTTAATAAGCGTTATAATACATCTCGCACATATTGTTATTAACCTTTACTAATAGAGAGCCCTTTTCCCATAACCATTACAATTAAATTTCATAAACTGTATAGTATGTGTTGGACCGATTGCAAAATTTTCTTGACAATATTCCTATTAGCAGTTATGCTATATATTGAACTTTTAACTTTGTGGTGATGAAAATTATCCAAATATTTGTAACATTTAAAATATTATATTTAGGAGAAGTATAAAATGAAACAGTTTGCTTACATAGTTAGTTTGCTTATATTTTTAGCAGTCTTTTTGGGTTGTGGCAATAAAGCACCGAATAAACCAGAACCACCAACAGGTCCTCCGACCGTAATCCCTGGTGTTCCTGATACATTTTCCACTACTACCACGGATCCTGAGGGCGATAAGGTCAAATATCAATTTGGTTATAAGGTTGAAGGCGGTGCTGAATTATATACTGAATGGGGAAACTTAGTTCCAAGTGGTACTGAATATAAGACAGTCATTACCTTAAACCAACCCGGTAAATATTATTTAAGATGTCAAGCAAAAGACCAAAAAGGAAAAGTTTCTAAATGGTCAAATAATACAGAAGTTATTTGTGGTTATGGAATTCTGAAATGGTTTTTTACTTGTTATGACTTTCAATTAGAAGATTACGCAGAGTTTAATTGCACACCGGCAATTGATGAGCAAGGTAATATTTATCTCGGATGTTCTATGGGGCATATTCATTCTTTACGACCTAATGGAACTGAACGCTGGAGATATCCAGTGGATGGCGAGATTACTTCATCAGTTGCAATTGCGCCTAATGCCACAATTTATGTCTGTACCCGAGAAGGAAAGATTTATGCATTAAATTTACATGGCACATTAAAATGGCAGAAAAATCTCAACAGTGAAATTGTTGCCAGTCCGGCAATTGGACAGAATAGTGAAATTTATGTCTGTACAACAGATGACGATGTCGGTCTAATTGCGCTTGATGCTAACGGAAATGTGAAATGGCGAAGAAATTATATTTATGGTTATAGTTCAGTCGCAATTGACCGAGAACACAACCTTTATGTCGGTAGTACCGACGGTTTTCTATTTGCATTGGATACTTTTGGCGATATGCTATGGAGTTTTGATGCGGGTGATGAGATAATCTCTTCTCCAGCGATTACAGCTAATGGTAAAATCTGCTTTGGTTCTCAAGCAGCAGTTGATAGTAATTTTATTATCCTGAATCCTAATGGAACAGTTTTCAAAAAGATTAGTTTGGAAGGTTCAATTTCCGCATCACCAGTAATCGGAAGCGACGGCTCAATTTATATTGCAACCGAAGAGGGCGTTTTATATAAACTTAATGCTAATGGAAATATCGTCTGGAATATCGCAACCAATGGTACATTTGCTTCCAGTCCAGCAGTAGTTAAATATCCTCAGTTTGCTGATGATGTTATCTGTTTTAGAATATCGTGGACAATGAAAGGTAAAACATCAAATCGAAAAATCTTTCAAGATGAATTAGATACTTTGTACTTCATAAAATCTGATGGCACAAGATTGGGCAAAGCAGTTGTACCACCGGTCCAGTATGCAAGCGCTGAACTTATTTCTTCTCCTATGATTGGTGCCGACGGCACAATTTATATTGGTGCTGGTTACTATGAACCTGAAGAACCGGCAACGCCGTATGGCGGTGTTTATGCGCTTTCCGGTCGGGGATTAATTGCTAATACGAGTTGGCCCTTATTCCGACAAAATAAGAAGAATTCAGGAAGGATTGAGTAGTTATGAAAATTCCAGAACCAGTTCCTGATTTTCCTCAAATTGAAAGAGAGATATTAAAATTCTGGGAAGATAGAAAAATATTTGAAAAACTCCGACAAAAAAATAAAGGCAATAAGAAATTCTCTTTTTTAGATGGTCCGATTACTGCCAATAATCCTATGGGTGTGCATCATGCCTGGGGTCGAACTTATAAAGACTTATTCCAACGGTATAAAGCAATGCTCGGCTATGACCAAAGATTTCAAAACGGCTTCGACTGTCAAGGTCTATGGGTAGAAGTTGAAGTTGAACGCGAATTAGGATTCAATTCCAAGCGCGATATAGAGAATTACGGCATTGCTAATTTTGTTAATAAGTGCAAAGAACGAGTGTTAAAATACTCCAAAATTCAAACCCAGCAATCAATTCGACTTGGCCAATGGATGGATTGGGAGAATTCTTATTATACAATGTCGGATGAGAACAACTATACCATCTGGTATTTCTTAAAAGAATGTCATAAACACAACTGGATTTATAAAGGCCATGATGTTATGCCCTGGTGTCCAAGATGTGGCACAGCACTTTCCGAACACGAAATTGTGACCGAAGGATATAAAGAACTTACCCATCCATCAGTCTATCTAAAATTGCCGATCAAAAATCGCGATAAGGAATATTTATTGGTTTGGACTACAACTCCATGGACCCTCTCATCGAATGTTGCGTGTGCTGTGCATCCAGATTTAAACTATGTTAAAGTCAGAGAGAATGAAGATATCTATTATCTGATAAAATCACGATTAGGAGTTTTAACTGGAAAATATCAAATACTTAATGAATTTCTCGGTAAAGCGCTTCTCAATCTTGAATATCGAGGTCCTTACGATGAGTTACCAGCACAAAAAGGAGTTGTGCATATGGTAATTCCTTGGAAAGAGGTTTCAGAAACTGAAGGAACCGGTATTGTCCACATTGCACCGGGTTGTGGTAAAGAAGATTTTGAATTAGGAAAAGAATTTGATTTATCGGCAATCGCTCCTTTAACCGAAGACGGTTATTTTCTCATGAATTTTGGATTTTTAGCCGGGCTGAATGTTAAAGATAGTGCTCAAGTAATTTTTGAAGATTTAAAGAAAAAAGGAATGGTTTATAAGATAGAAGATTACACGCACCGCTATCCGGTTTGTTGGCGCTGTGATTCGGAAGTAGTCTTTCGTTTAGTTGATGAATGGTTTATATCTATGGATGAATTGCGATATAAGATTATGGATTCTGCACGACAAGTACGATGGATCCCGCAATTTGGATTAGAACGTGAATTGGATTGGCTACGGAATATGCAAGATTGGTGTATCTCCAAAAAGCGATACTGGGGCTTAGCCTTACCGATTTATGATTGTGATTGCGGCAAATTTGAAGTCATCGGTGGCAAAGAAGAATTAAAATCCCGAGCGATACGAGGATGGGAAAAGTTTGAAGGTAATTCACCACATCGGCCTTGGGTTGATGAAGTAAAAATTAGATGCAACTATTGTGGCAAAGAAGTATCAAGAATTCTTGATGTGGGTAATCCGTGGTTAGATGCAGGTATCGTGCCATTTTCCACTCTTCATTATCTTACTGACCGTAAATATTGGGAGCAATGGTTTCCTGCAGATTTTATCACCGAATGTTTTCCGGGTCAATTCCGTAATTGGTTCTATTCAATTCTGGCAATGAGTACGGTTTTAGAAAATCGAGCACCATTTAGGACTCTTTTAGGTTATGCTTTAGTTAAAGATGAACAAGGTGAAGAGATGCATAAAAGTAAAGGCAACGTTATTTGGTTTGATGAAGCAGCAGAAAAAATGGGGGCCGATGTTATGCGTTGGATTTTCACGAGCCATAATCCCCAAGAGAATCTTCACTTTGGATATCATGCTGCACATGAAACGAAAAGAAAATTATTAACTTTGTGGAATGTTTATAGTTTCTTTGTTAATTACGCTCGTATTGACCAACCCAAACTGCGATTATTGTCGGATTTATACGCTTCAGAATCCTCTGTGACTGATATTTTTCAAGATTTGCCTTTAACTGTATTAGACCGGTGGATACTTTCTCGACTTAATAACATTGTGCAGAAAGTCCGAACACATTTAGACGATTATGATCCAGCCCCAGTTCCTAAATTAATTAGTGAATTTATCGATGACCTTTCAAGCTGGTATGTGCGTAGAAATCGCCGTCGGTTTTGGAAACCAGGAAAAGACGACGATAAATTAGCGGCATATCAAACTTTGTATGAGTGTCTTGTGACTTTAACCAAACTTATTGCGCCGATTATGCCGTTTTTAGCTGAGGCGTTATATCAAAATTTAGTATGCTCAATCGACCCCAAGGCACCGGAAAGCGTTCATCTTAATCCTTATCCGGAAGCAAAGCCGGCTTTTTATAACCCGCAATTAGAAAGAGAAATGGCTTTTGTCCGTGAATTAATCTCTTTAGGACTATCTGCCCGAAAATCTGCTTCATTAAAAGTGAGACAACCCTTGCAATCAGTGTCAATTACTGGTCTTAATTTGGAGGAAAAAAATACTCTGGAGCAATATTCATCAATCATCAAAGACGAATTAAATATCAAAGATATTGAGTTTTTTGACAATGAAAACGCAGTTGATGCGACAAAATATGCATTCAACATTAGTCCGGACTCCGAAGAGATTTTGAAGTTAAAATATAAAGTCGCAGTTAACAAAGAATTAACACGGGAGTTAATTGAAGAAGGTTTAGCCCGAGAATTAGTCCATAAAGTGCAGAATCTACGCAAAGCAGCCGGATTTGATATTGTTGACCGAATTGAATTCTATTACTCGGCAAGCGAAAAGTTATTATCCGCAATAAAATCTTTTGCCGATTACATTAGCCAGGAAATTTTAGCTGTCGTTATAAAACCAATTGAAGAAAACATTAAAGGTAATGAAGGTTTTGAAATTGCGAATAAGACCTTACAAGTAAATCAAGAAACCGCGACGGTCTTTATAAAGAAAGTGCCAAGATGATTAGACATTATAAAAGACTAATTAAGTTAGAAAAATTCTTAATTAGTTAAAGAGTGCATTGTGATTATAAAGATTACAAACAACTCCTGAGATTTGAGAAAAACTCATAAAAAATCAGCGAGCAACTATTGTTTATTATCAAATCTTGCGATGATTAAAACCTATATGGAACAACTAGAGTATGAAGAGCAATTAAATAACATGACAGCACAAACTTTTTTCTAAATTGAACAACGTGATGAGCAAACAGTTTGAGGATTTATTAGCATCTGAGACTAAATTATCCGAAACAAATGAATTTTTTTTATCAGCTGATTTTAAAAACCTACAGGGATATGCTATAATTAAAAACATAAAAATACCTCTTGGATTTAAGTTGGGGTGGTTTTTACAAAGAGGATACCATAATGATTAAAAATCGTAAAGAACTACTTGAATTCGAGAAGAGACTAATCAAAATCAAAGAAAAACTCTTAAAACAGCGTGATTTTACGAATCAAATATTATTAAAGCCGCAAGGCGATTCGGCCGGAGAAACTTCAAGTTATCGAACTCATGTTGGGGATATTGGAACCGAAGCCTATCAGCGGGAAATCGTTTCCCAATTGACATCTTATGAATCCAAGATGTTAATGGAAATTGATTTGGCTTTACGCAAAATCCGAGAACATCAATATGGCGATTGTGAGCGTTGTAACAAACCAATTTCCAAAGCTCGGCTTAAAGCCATACCTTATACTCGAACCTGTATTAAATGTCAGAAAGAGATCAGTAAATAGGATATTACAAATAGCATTGTACTGCTGGTCGACAGTCGATAATGAATGTCTTAATCGAAATTGAATACGATGGTACTGAATATGCGGGTTGGCAATATCAACTACAGAAACGAACAATTCAAGGTGAAATTGAAAATGCGCTCAACCAAATCTTCCAAAAAAAGATTAGGATTATCGGCGCCGGGCGCACCGATGCTGGAGTTTCGGCTTTAGGCCAAATTGCTAATTTTTATCTCGATAATATTGGCTCTAACAAAAAAAGAAAAAAATTTCTAAATCAATTACAAAAAAGTTTAAATGCAATATTACCTGAGGATATTGTAATCAAAAAGATTAAAGAAGTTCCGGAAAATTTTAATGCCCGATATTCAGCAAAAAGTAAAATTTATCAATATCGGATTATTACGACTGATTCGCCATTAAGGAAAAGATTTGCTTGGGTAATATCATATAAACTAGACTTAAACCGAATGAAATATGCCGCTAAGTTGTTTTTGCAGCAAGCGAATTATAGTGCGTTTTGTCATGTTAAAGACAAAACTGGTGAAGTAAAACTGAAATCCTTGAAAATTTTGAAAGCTTCTAATTCGATTACCCAAGAGCGGATACAAGATGAAGTTGTCATTCAAATTGAAGCTAACCGTTTCTTATATAAAATGGTACGACGCATTGTTGGTGCATTAGTTGATTTCAGTCTAAGAAAAATAGATGAAGATGATATAAAAAACAGCTTTCACGGTCTCAAGCACTTTCCGATAACATGTGCACCGGCTAATGGATTATTATTACTAAAAGTCAAATATTGAAAGATGTGAAGCCTAAATCAAATTTAATGGATTTAATCTTCAAATTAAAGAATAAGATATAACAATGGAATCTTATCAACGCTATTTAATACCTGAAATTTTAGCCAAGCTCAAACGAATTGATTTAAAGGCGCGGTTGGTAGTTGAAGGATTTCTCACCGGTTTACATCGCAGTCCTTACAAAGGATTTTCCTGCGAATTTGCCGAATATCGTGCTTATATGCCTGGTGATGAACTCAAACGGATTGATTGGAAAATTTATGCTAAAACTGACCGCTTTTTTATTCGGGAATATGAGGAAGAAACTAACCTTAAAGCCTATCTTTTGTTAGATGCTTCGGGTTCGATGGGTTATGCTTCGGGCAAGATCTCTAAATTAGAATATGCGGAATATCTGGCCGCAAGTTTAGGTTATCTACTGATTAAACAGCGTGATAGTGTAGGTTTAGCAATTTTTACTTCCCAATTAGATAAATATATTCCGCCACGAAGTGTTCCCGCACATCTTTCTACACTTCTAAAAACCATTGAACAAGTAAAATCCGGAGGGGATACCAACTTGGCAAATACTTTTCATCAACTTGCGGAGAAAATTCACCGACGCGGTCTGGTCATTATTTTCTCGGATTTATTTGATGATAAAGAAAAAGTACTTTCAGCCTTGCACCATTTTCGTCATAAAAAACATGAAGTTTTAGTATTTCATATTTTGGACAAAAACGAATTGGATTTTAATTTCTCCCAGCCATTAATCTTAAAAGACCTTGAAACTAATAAAGAAATTACTTTAGACCCGAGAGTGATTCGAAAAGATTATCAAAAAACTCTGAATGAATTTATGTTAGATTTTAAGCGAAGATGTCGGGAGTATTTAATCGACTATCATTTGATTACCACTGATACCCCATTAGACAAAGCACTGCTGAATTATTTAGATAAACGTCGGCGTTTGGGATAGATGTCATTGGTCATAATGAATTGGGTATCATTGAATTCAAAATATTAGTCTATTATGGGATTTTTAGCACCTAAGTTACTTTGGCTATTATTTTTGGCCGGGGTTCCGCTGGTGATTCATCTGATTCAGCGTATACGATTGAAAAGATTTTTGTTCTCTTCATTGTTTTTTTTAAGTGAAACTAAGCGCGAGAAATTTACTTGGTTACAGTTAAAAGAAATTCTCTTGTTGATTTTTCGCACCGCTTTTATTTTATTTCTATTGTTATCTTTGGCCCGTCCGTATTTTAAAAAGCATTTACCTTTTGGTAGTTACGACGCAAGCAGAATCATTGTTCTTGATGATTCTTACAGTATGGGTTATGGGCAAAATTTTCTACAAGCAAAACTTCAGATAGGAAAACTTCTGAAAGAATTAAGCCGTAATTCGGAAGTCGCAATTATCACCTCCTCCGGCAAAATCGAAACTGATTTCATCAGACAAAAACGGTTGTTAGAAAATATGTTGGACACGCTTGCGGTTTCATATTCGGCAAATACCTTGGAAGAGGCATTATACCGAGCAATTAAGAAGTTAGCTAATGCAACTTATCCACAAAAAGAGATCTTTGTAGTTTCAGATTTACAAAAAAGGGCAATCGAACCGATTGTGTCTTTGCTGTCCCCAAAACATTCTTCTCCTGAGATAACTCGGGCAAATTATTGGATTGTGAGTGTGGGCAGTAAAAATCCGGTTAATGTTGGCATTAACGAAATATTTTTGAATCCCAGTTTTCCGACACCAGATTTACCAGCTCGAATTTGCGTAAAACTTAAAAATTATAGCGAAAAGAATAACAGTGTCATTTTGCAGTGTAATATTGGATTTACTGAATTAGATGGAAGACCAACGGTAATAAAAGAAACTGGAAAAAAGTTTGTCGCAGCTGTACGAGAAGCTGAGAAATTACAAGCAGAGGTTGCATTAAAGTCAAATGAAGAAAAAATTATCACTTTTGACACGGAAATTAAAAAACCGGGATGCTATCAAATTCAGGCAATAATCAAAGATGATTCCTTACCAATTGATAATCAATACTATTATACTGCGATAATTCCTCAAACGACACCTATTCTTTTAGTCTATGAAAATCGTTCAGATATTTATTATATTGAGAAAGCATTAGCCCAAAGCTATTTTGAGATTACGACATTAGAATATAAAGCGCTTCGACAACACAATCTTAATAAATATCGTGCGATAGGTATATTTTCGCCGAGTCATTTGAAGTATGCGGATTGGGAACGATTAGGCTATTTTGTGCAGCAAGGCAAGGGTTTGTTTGTGGTTCTGGATAAAGAAATTAAAGAACCAAGATGGCATCAGGCATTAAATCTGAGTTTGGATTTAACTTCGGGCCTACCATTGACTTCGATGAGTTCTGGGTTTGTAACCCTAGAAAAAATTAATTATTCGCATCCGATTATGGAGGTATTTCGTGAAGTTGATTTGAGTTCGGCAAAGTTTTTCAGCTACTTTGAACTTATGGATGCAGTAAATAAATCGGATTTAGCCCTAAGACAAAAACAAACTTTAGCCTATTTTTCATCGGGAAAGCCATTTTTATTAGAAGATCCTCAGCAACGAATTATCATTGCGTTATCAGCGTTTAATCTCCAATCAACTGATTTTATGTTCAAGACTACATTTTTACCATTATTTCATCGAATTTTTACCTATCTGGCGCTTGCAGATTTGCCGGGAAAATATCAAGTTGGCGATATTGTAAAAGTCCAGTTCGCAAAATCAAGTCCCACGATGACTGTCAAGATTAAAACACCGACTAGTGAGATATATGAACCGATAAAGCAAACAGCAAAAGCCGAAACTCAAAATTTTATTGAATTTAGCCAGACTTCAATACCGGGATTTTATCAAATTCAAGAACATTTCTTTAGTGTTAATGTTTTACCCGAAGAAGGAGACTTGTTAAAAATTTCTGAGGAACTACTTAGAAACCAAGGAATATCGATTATTAATGATGTTGCGGGAAAGTTTACCGATTTAAGCAGAATTTTGATATTTTTAGCCGTTTTATTTTTTATTCTGGAATTAGTAGTATTATGTCTGTGAAAGTAGCCCTAAGAGATATCAACCAGAACTTTAAAAATTAATGACGACATTTTAATCAATGAGCACTATGAAACCTTATAATATAACGATGAAAACAACAAAACCATAATGAAAATTACGAAAAATGTCGAGTCGCGAAATTTTTTTTGATCCCAATACAACATTTCAACACAGAACACTAATCTTTGCGTGAGCAAAAGTATTTTGCTGATGATACTAAATGAGAACGGACAAAGTCAATATTACTTCAAGTGGCGCGGCGTGCTTATATGAATCTCCTAATTTTTCTTCAGTGACTCGGCGTAATCTCGGCATTTTTGAGTTTTCTAAATTCATTATTGACAAGATATAAAATATTCTATTATTATTGATAATGATTTTTCGAGTCTAAATATTTCTAAATATTGCGATATCGATTATTTGTTATTCTCCTTTATTGCGGATGTTTTATGATATTTTGCATAATTTCAAGAAGATCGTATTAATGGATTAGATTTTCTAAACATATATTTTACGGACTCTGATGTTAAGCTTGTTATCATTAGACCGTAGTCATCATAATACTTATTGAAAAATGATTAATTTAATAAAAATATTTTATTACTGCTATCGTTGATTGTGATTTGGTTATCCGGTTACTGGTATGATTCTACTATTTTCCTGTGCTTATTATAATACTTTTTATAATGCTAAGATATTTTAAAATTATTAATGGATAAGGTTTTTTCAAAGCATATTTTTCAGTTTTCGATGTTGAGATTATTATTTTACAGGGTTTATCAGCTGAACTTAAAAAAAACCCAATCAATTTTACTGTTATTATTTTTTATGATTTATTTTAAACGGATTTTACGACATCTCACATTTGTGATACTGCTATTCTCCTGTGCTTATTATAATACTTTTCATAATGCCAAGAAATTTTACAAAGAAGGATATGTTCTCCAACAAAAAGGTTTACCACAAGCAAAAACAAACTTTGATAAAGCCATTGAAAAGTCCGCCTTAGTTATCAGTCGATATCCTCGCTCGCGGTATGTTAGTCACGCTTTATTTATTATCGGTATGTCATATTATCATATGGGTGAATATCCTAAGGCAATTACAAAATTTGAAAACCTGATAAATGTCTTTCCTAATTCTAAGTTTGTTCATCAAGCAAATTTATATTGGGCATTGGCATTATTAGAAAATAAAGATTATAATGCGGCTTTAGAAAGATTAACTACCTTAAAATATAACAAAGGTAAAAAATCTTTGAATCGAGAAGAACAAGCACAGATCTCATATAAATTAGCTGAACTCTATTATCAAAAGGGCGAGCATCTTTTAGCCAGCCAAGAACTGGAAAGTTTACGAATACGTTATCCGAAATCCAAATATCAGAAAAATGCTTTGTTACTATTGGCCAATTTATATCGAGAACAGAAAAAATTTGACCAAGCGATTTCCACCTATAATTCATATATCAAATTATTTAACGAAAGCAATAAGACTGAGCGTACCTTAGGAATTATTGGTTTGGCTGAATGTTTAATAGAAACCAACCAACAACAGGAAGGACAAAAAGTCTTAAATGAAATTCTCAATTATGAACTGGACAGCAAAAACTATTTAGCGTTGGGAAAATTTTTCATAAAAGTCAATCAATTACCTCAAGCACGGCAGTACTTACGAAAAGTAAAAGGCGCGGATCTAGCCGAAGCCTATTTTCTTGTGGCATCAAGTTTTGAATCCGAAGGTAAATTTGATTCGGCTAAAATCTATTATGATAGTATCTTAACAAAAAGATTAAGTTCTGAGTATGCGAAATATGCAGAAATTCGGCTCGCGGTCTTAAACCCATTATTTGCGAATATGAACCTGAGAAATGATTCTTTGACGCAAGCCAGATCTGATACGCTAAAAACCAAATCTTACAAGGACTCAGTAGTTCAATCTGTGGATACAATCCAAAATCAAGATTCAACGGTGATAGCCGATTCCGCACAAATATATTATCAAAGGGCAGAGATTTACCATTTAAATCTTAGTCAATTTCAACAAGCAATTGCCGAATATGAAAAAGTCTATCAAAAATCTCCTAACAGTCCGTATGCACCTAAAGCATTGTTAGCCGTCGCTTGGATTTATAAAAATAGATTAAATGCAGAATCTCATACCAGTCAATATTTTGTGCCTTATCAACAGATATTAAATCAGCTTATTACTAAATACCCAAACACGGATTATGCGAAAAAAGCAACTACGATGCTAAAGGCGCTTCAAAATAGATAAACTTTTGTTATGGAATTTTTATTCAAGGGTTAGCTAAAAATTTCTTTGCCATTAATTTGTTTACCTTTTAAGGTATACATATCAATTCAAGTTATTCGATGATCTAATGTTTGGTTTAACAGTATGATTCGAGAGAGGGCTAAGATTGTATATCATAAAAAATTGACTCCGGACATTTATTCTTTATGGCTTTTGGCACCAGAGATTGCTCAGAAAAGTAAACCGGGACAATTTATTCAATTACAAGTATCCGAAACCCTTGAACCATTTTTAGCCCGACCATTTTCAATTGCAGCGGTGCAAACAAATACATTTAGGATTGTCTATCGTCTACGAGGTAAAGGTACTCATCGGCTTAAACAAAAATTGGTAGGTGAATACTTGCAAGTATTGGGACCATTAGGTAAGGCGATATCAAACCCTCAACACCGAAAGATTATTTTAATTGCTGGTGGCATTGGCATTGCACCTTTATTATATGTAGCCCAATACTTGAAAGATAAGTATACACTCGATTTATTTTATGGAGCACGTTCTAAAAAAGATTTAATTCTTTTGGACGAGTTTAAGTTATTATGTCAAAAGATTGTTCTCGCCACAGAAGATGGTTCTCGAGGCAAAAAAGGATTAGTTACAGACTTATTACATCCCACCCAATTATCAGCGACAACGATATTTACTTGTGGACCAGTACCGATGCTACAGAAAGTTCAAAAGTTCTTATCTGAAAATTCGACACTCAAAATTTATGGTTTTATTGAAACCGCTTTAGGCTGTGGGTGTGGTCTCTGTTTTACTTGTGTGCTTAAGAAGAAAAAAAATGGATATTTTCATATCTGTACCGATGGCCCGGTCTTTGATTTGGCCACAATTGAGTTGTGAAAAATATACATGGTAGATTAATGTCTTCGGAATTATTGGTAAAATTAATAAGTAATGCATGCTGAAAATTATTTGAATAAAATGAGATTTACAAATATCAAGATAGGAAATCTTACTTTTAAGAATCCATTAATTTTAGCCTCTGGTACTTTTGGTTGGGGGGACAAATTTATTGAAGTCGCGAATAAGATGGGTGGGATTGTTACTAAGGGGTTGACAATTGAACCACGGAGTGGTAATTCACCTCCACGCATTTATGAGACTACGGCTGGAATCCTCAATTCGGTAGGATTGGAAAATCCCGGAGTGGAGAAATTTTGTCAAGAAATATTACCGCGTTTGAAATGCTTAAAAACCAATCTAATCGTAAATATTGCAGGTAATTCACCCCAGGAATATGAGATATTAGCGAAAAAATTATCTCACGACCACATTTCTGCATTAGAGATTAACCTTTCCTGTCCTAATATTTCAAAAAAGAGATGCGAAAAAATGATTGGCCAAGACCCTAAGATGACTTATAAAGCAATTAACGCGGTTCGTAAAGTTACATCCAAAGTCATCATTACAAAATTGACCGCTAATTTCATTGATCCACTTATTACTGCACAAGCGGCCGTAGATGCCGGGACAGATGCAATTTGTCTGATTAATTCCTTATATGGTATCGCATTTGACATCACAACGGGTAAACCGGTTTTAGGAGGAATTAGTGGCGGACTTTCTGGTCCGGCGATTAAACCGTTCGCCGTATATTGTGTTTGGCATGTAAGTCAAAGGTTAAAGGTACCGATAATCGGTTGCGGTGGTATTACAAGCGGTAAAGATGTTTTAGAATACTTGTGGGCAGGAAGTGTTTTAGTTGAAATCGGTTCGGCCAATCTCCGTGACCCATTTATTGGACTTGATATCTTAAAAGAAATTGATACAATGAAACGAAATGGTAATAGAAAATAAATGTGATTT
>FMJZ01086859.1_pt1 | contig 17223 bp, 15 predicted proteins | sample 1987881 | NCBI WGS metagenome assembly FMJZ01 (sample SAMEA4378227, study PRJEB15110) | soil metagenome | biome: soil; feature: Field; material: Soil | place: India | collected 2015-03-11 | depth 0 m
TTCAAAAAACGTTAGCTTTTTATGAGAGAGTGTGGAGGAAGATTTTTAATAAAGGAGAAAAAGTATGAGTTTAGCTCCTATAGTTCTTTTTGTTTACAATCGCCTGGAACACACAAAACAAACAATTGAAGCTCTACAAAATAACACCTTGGCAGCTCAAAGTGAGTTATTTATCTATAGTGATGGTCCAAAGAATGAAGCTACTTACGAAAGTGTCCAAGAGGTTAGAGAGTACATTAACCAAATTAAAGGGTTTAAGGAACTCCATATTATTATGCGAGAGAGTAATTATGGTCTTACAAAAAATATTGCTTCTGGAGTCACTGAAATTATTAATAAATACAATAGAGTGATAGTTCTTGAGGATGATATTGTAACCTCCAAGTATTTTTTAGAATTTATGAATGATGCATTAAATTACTATGAAGATAAAAAAGAAGTTTGGCATATAAGTGGTTATAATTATCCTGTTTCAATACGAACGGAGGAGGATACCTATTTCAGCAGTCTTATGGATTGTTGGGGATGGGCAACTTGGAAAGATAGATGGTAATATTTTTCGCTTTCTAGAAAAATTTTGTGGAAGATTCTTTTTTTACCCGGGGAGCAGAGAAAAAAGTTTGATTTGTGGGGAGCAGAAATTTTTATGGATCAGCTTTATCTCAATCTTCTTGGATTAATTAATACTTGGGCTATTTTCTGGTATGCCCAGATTTTTCTTAATAGTGGGCTTTGTTTACATCCTGCTAAGAGTTTAATTAACAATATTGGTCATGATAAAAGTGGAGAAAACTGCGAAGAAACAAACTTATATTACCATGAAAAATTTTGTGAAATATATCCATTGAGGTTTACAGATAGTTATCAGATTAATGAAGAAATTGTTAGAAATATTGGGAATTATTTAAGGTTGCATAAAACTCCTTTTTCTAATAAGATGTTGAAATTGTTAAAAATACTAAAGAAGAATTTTTTTGGACAAAAAACATGAATAAACACCTTTATATTCTTCTCCCAGTTCACAATCGTAAAGATACGACTGAAACATTTGTCAAATGTCTTTTAAGACAGACCTTTCAGAATTTTAAACTTATTCTTATAGACGATGGTTCCACAGATGGCACTTCTGAAATGGTTCTGTCATATTTGCCTGAAACGTTAGTAATAAAAGGCAAGGGTAACTGGTGGTGGGGTGGTTCTTTGCATCAAGGATATAAATGGTTGAAAAAAAATGCTATCAATGGTGATGATATAGTGTTGATTATCAATGACGATGTGAAATTTGAAAATGATTTTCTTGAGAAGGGGCTTCAATTTATTGAACAGCATCAAAAGACTCTTCTCCTTGCACAATCCAGAAGTATTCAGACAGGTGAAATACATGATACCGGTACAAAAATCGATTGGAAGCATTTTAATTTCAGAAACGCTCTTGAAGGAGAGGAGATTGATTGCCTTGCCACAAGAGGTTTATTTTTGAAAGTAAAAGATTTTTTGACTATAGGGGGATTTCATCCTATAATACTTCCACATTATCTTTCTGACTATGAGTTTACGATAAGGGCAAAGAGGAAAGGGTTTCATCTTATGACAACGCGAGATGTATGGTTATGGATGGATGAGGAAAAGACGGGATATCATAAAGTTGGGGGTATAAAGCAGGTCTTTTCAAAAAAGTCTTCGGTTAATCCAGTGTATTTACTCTGTTTTATATTGCTTGCGTGTCCGTGGAGGTATAAACTCAAGGCCATTTATTTTGGAATTGTTCTGAAAATTTATAAATATGGTAAGAATAATTATTGAAAGTCTTTTAGGAAGGGTATATTAATATGGGTGAGGAAAAATATTATGCTGGTAAAAAAAGATAATGAGAAAAATTTTTCTTGTAGTAACCTTTTAATTTTAATTTTGTTATGTGGATATTTTTTGGGGGGAAGGATTTTTCTTGGCTATTATTCATCTCAAAATACAAAACTGATAAATAGTGTGGTTGTGATTTTACCGGAAGGTGAAACATTAAAAGAAGTAAAGATGAAAGTCGGTTCGGAATGGAGAGAGCTTGATTTTGTGGATATTTCGAGTAAAAGAGAAAAAATTTATTTTGCTCAATTTCATGATATTTCAGGTGTTGAGGCATTCGAGATTGGAACGGAAAAAGAAAGAGACGTGTGGCTTGCCAAGAAAATTTCTCTTTCTAAAAAACCATTTTTGCTATTTAAGTTAAAAAAGAATAGTCAAAATTCATATCCAGTTGGAGTATCACTTTTAAAAACAATTACGGTAATAGGGAATATCTTTATATTTTTCCTGGATATACTTATATTAGGTTTAACCTTTTTTCCCTTAAAAAGATATTTTTCTCCTACGATTATTTGGGTTTTGCTAGGAGGATTGTTTTTCTCAAATCTGTCAATTCAAAATTTGCTTTCTCGTGTTCAGGGAGGAGGTTTTAAAATTTTACTCTGGCTACTATGGATAGGGGATGTTTTTTTTGTATTAGGTGGAATATTATGGTTTTTATACAAAAAAAATATAAAATTGACTTGGAAAGGAATTTTGATAATATGGGTGGTTTTTGTTGTTTTCTGGAATGTAAGTACGGTTAATCTATTATGGAACACACAGAGATTTTATGATTTTAAGACAATTATTCAAGGAATAATGAATGGAAAAGAATATAGAGATAGAAATAGCTATTCACAATATGGAGCCTTGTATGACGTTGGTATTATGATACGAAAGATTTTGAATTATCCTTCTAAGATTGGTTTCCCTGGTAATCTATTTCCTGTGTTTGGTAATGGAAGTTTGGTAAGGCGTTTTATATATCCTAATATAGATATGATTGTAAGCATCAATTGTGTAACAAATAGTTTTTTACTTTTACAACACTGCGAACAAAAAGGTATAGAATATTTGGTTGTTGTCAAAAAAGGGATGGACAGTTATGCTCCATGGCGATGCTGGCCTGATTTTGAAATAAATTGTGAAGGGATTTACTTTTATGATATTAAGAGTGGAAATATAAAATTTGTAGCTGAAAATTATAAACCAGATAAACACCTGACAAATTCAGAAGAATATCTTATGATCAAATTAAGGGGCAAAAAATGAAGATTATGAGCGTATTGATCTTTTTTATCAATGGGTTCTTCCTTTCTTATTTTATAAGAAAGGAAAGATTATACCTTATTGAAAGATTTGGAATAGGTTTTTGGATATATTCTTTTCTTTTTACTTTTACTTTTTTTATACTTAATCTATATTTTGGGTTTTCATACACTTTTTTGAATGGTTGGATTATTCATGGAACTTTCTTTATTTTTTCTTCCATTATTTTTTTATGTAAAGTAATAAAGAAAAAGATTTCTATTTTTTTAAAAGAAGACCTTTCTTTTTTCAGGAATTGGAAATGGTGGAATTATTTTTTATTAGGTATTATTTTTTTGAGCTGGTTGATACCTATTTTTTATGGACTTCTATTTCCCATTCCAGGATGGGATTCTATAGTTTTATATGATTTTTATGGATATGTTTTTGCTAAAGAAAGTAATATGCTTTCCACCCTTACCTATAGCTATTTTGATGCTTATCCCTTTTATATTCATCTTTCCCATATGTGGCTGTATCTTTGTGGTTTTGCTACTCCTCTTTTCTGGCATGCTCTTTTGTTTGTGACTTTTGTGTGGGTTGTTATAGGTTGGGTTTGCAGGCAAAATTACAACAAAATTATGATTTGGATGGCTGCTTTTGTCTTAACAGGGATATCAAGTTTCTATGGACATAGTATGTTTGGATATAATAATCTGGATGCTTCAGGATTTTTAGCTCTTGCCTTTCTCTACGGCTATGAGTGGATGAGAACGAAAGAGTGTCCTTATCTTCTTTTGTCGTCACTTCTAGGAGGTGGCTATCTGTGGTGTAGAAATGGAGAACCATGGTGGATTTCACTTCTTCTATTCTACCTTATTTCGCTCTTTATTATAAAAGGAATAAAATGGTGGAAAAAGTGTCTACTTTTTATTCTTTCTTTTATTTTCCTTTTAACAACAAAGGTGGTTTGGGAGTATTCTTTGAGAAACTGGGAAACTCTCTTGAAAAAACAACAAAGACAAAGTGAGTTTGTTGAAATTAAAGAAAATAAAACAATAGAAAAAAGCAATATGGTAAAAAAAGAAAAATTTGAACTAAAAGTTCTTACCAACGAAACTATAAGAATAATATCTTCTGTTTTTATACCTTTACAATATATAACTCTGGATAGACTGCAAAAATATCTTCCTCTCACTATCGATATGTTCTGGAGAGCAATAGTCAAAACACGCCTTGCCTATTGGTGGATTATGATTTTCTTGATGATCTTGTTTATTTCGGATAGATCACTCTGGAAGAAATGGGAACTCTGGGTTTGGCCTTACTTTTTCTGGATAAATGTTGTTATGATTTTTGTGGGGACTTATGTTTTTATTCAAACCTTTCCGGATTGGAATATTCCGGGATCGGCAGAAAGGATGAGTATGTTTCTTGAACCTCTGGTTGTATTTTGGGCAATAACGATTATTGGTGAGTATATAAGAAAAATACCATCAAATGAAAGGAAAAAACTTTTTTCTATGGATAATCCAATGAATTGATTTTTCCTTTACAATTCTTTATAATATTTCAAAAAGGAGTTTTCGATGAAGCGTGCTCTTATTACTGGTATTACAGGGCAGGATGGGGCGTACCTTACTGAGCTTTTAATTGAGAAAGGATATGAGGTTCATGGAATAAAGAGAAGAAGCTCACTTTTTAATACACATCGTATTGATCATCTCTATCAGGATCCCCATGACCCTGACAAAAGGCTTATTCTTCACTATGGTGATATGACAGATTCTACAAATCTTATTCGTGTGATTCAGGAAGTTCAGCCCGATGAGATATACAATCTTGCTGCTCAATCTCATGTGCAGGTTTCTTTTGAAACTCCAGAGTATACGGCTAATGCTGATGCACTCGGTACGTTAAGACTTCTTGAGGCAATAAGGATTTTAAAACTTGAGAATAAAACAAAATTTTATCAGGCTTCTACTTCTGAACTTTATGGTAAGGTTCAGGCTATTCCGCAAAATGAGACAACTCCTTTTTATCCTCGTAGCCCTTATGCAGCAGCGAAACTTTATGCCTACTGGATTACTGTAAACTATCGAGAGGCATATAATATTTTTGCATGTAATGGGATACTTTTTAACCATGAAAGTCCTTTGAGAGGAGAAACATTTGTAACCCGTAAAATAACAAGGGCGGTATGTCGTATAAAACTTGGCCATCAGAAGAAACTCTATCTTGGAAATCTCAACTCAAAGCGTGATTGGGGACATGCTAAGGATTATGTTGAGGGAATGTGGCTTATACTTCAACAGGATAAGCCAGATGATTATGTCCTTGCCACAGGCGAAACTCATGAGGTGAGAGAGTTTGTAGAAATGGCATTCAATGAGGTAGGTATTGAAATAGAGTGGAAAGGGGAAGGAGTTAATGAAAAAGGAATAAGGAAGGATACTGGAGAAGTTGTTGTTGAGGTTGATCCAAGATATTTCAGGCCTACAGAGGTTGACATTCTTCTGGGAGATGCCACGAAAGCTAGAGAAAAACTTGGTTGGAAACCAAAACATACATTGAAAGATCTTGTGAAGGATATGATTGCTTTTGATATGGAGGAAGCAAAAAGAGATTATCTACTTAAGAAGGAAGGTTTTAAAACCTTTAATTTTTCGGAGTAAATAATGGATAAGAATTCAAAGATATATGTGGCGGGTCATAGAGGACTTGTTGGCAGTAGTATTTTAAGGTTACTTGAGAAGGAAGGCTATAAAAATATTATTGTTAAGACTCATAAAGAACTTGATTTAACAAGGCAAAAAGATGTCGAGGAATTTTTTAAAAACGAGAAACCAGAATATGTTTTTCTATCAGCTGCGAAAGTAGGTGGAATTTTAGCCAATTCTACATATCCGGCAGATTTTATCTATCAAAATCTTGCAATATCGATGAATGTTATTCATTCATCATATCTTTATGGAGTGAAAAAATTACTATTTCTTGGGAGTTCATGTATATATCCAAAGTTGTGTCCTCAGCCTATAAAGGAAGAATATTTGCTTTCTGGATATCTTGAAAAGACAAATGAGGCCTATGCTATAGCAAAGATTGCTGGTCTTGAAATGGCAAAATTTTATAGAGAACAATACGGTTGTGATTTTATTTCTGTTATGCCCACAAATTTATATGGGCCTAATGATAATTTTGATTTAAAGAATTCACATGTTATTCCAGCTTTGATAAGAAAGTTTCATGAGGCTAAGATTAATAATAAGCCAGAAGTAGAAATATGGGGAACAGGTTCTCCAAGAAGGGAGTTTCTTTACATTGATGATCTTGCTAATGCCTTGTTGTTCCTTATGGAGAATTATAGTGATAGCATTCACATAAATGTAGGTACTGGAGAGGATGTAACTATAGCCGAACTTGCAGAGTTAATAAAAAAGATAACAGGATACAATGGCAAAATAGTTTATGATACTTCAAAACCAGACGGGACACCAAGAAAACTTCTTGATGTTTCAAGGTTAAATTCTTTGGCCTGGCGACCAAAATATTCTCTTGAGGAAGGTTTGAGACTTACTTATGAATGGTTTAATAAAAATTATGATATTATAAAGGGGTAGTGGTGAAAATCCTTGTGATTGTTCCAGCTTACAATGAGGAAGAAGCAATATCAGATGTTATAAAGGATTTAAAAACAAATTTTTCAGAAGCTGATATTTTAGTTATTAATGATGGTTCGAGGGATAAAACTTCAGAAGTTGCAAGAGAAAATGGGGCTTTAGTGTTAGACCTTCCAGCAAATCTTGGTATAGGTGGAGCAGTTCAAACAGGCTTAAAATTTGCTTTAAGATATGGTTATGATATAGCTATTCAGTTTGATGGTGATGGACAACACATAGCTTCTGAAATTCCTAAGCTCATTGATCCAATTAAATCAAATGTTGCCGATGCTGTTATTGGTTCAAGGTTTTTGAAGGATAGCCCATCTGATTTTAAGTCTACTCTGGGAAGAAGATTAGGTATAAAGTTTTTTGAAATTCTTAATACTATCCTTATAAGAAAGCATATTACTGACAATACTTCTGGTTTCAGAGCTTATAATCGTGAGGCGATAGAATTTATGGCATACAATTATCCCACTGATTATCCAGAGCCTGAGGCTGTTATTTTGCTTGGTAGAAATAGGTTTCGTCTTATTGAAGTGCCTGTGAGAATGAAAGAAAGAAGTTGTGGGAAGTCTTCAATATTTGGTTTCAGGGTGATTTACTATATGGTGAAAGTGACTCTTTCTATTATTATGACAGCATTAAGATATCGTATAAGGTAGGAGTGTTTGATGCAGCTAATTCAGTTAGTGGCAATATTGGGAAGTTTATGTTATCTTCTTCTTATTTTACCGCTTGTGTTCCAAAGGAAGATTCACGAAGAATATGCCATACTCTGGCTTTTTTTTGGGTTTGCTTTACTTTTATTTTCTGTGTGGAGAGAAGGTCTTGAGTACCTTGCAAAGTTTTTAGGAGTCCATTATCCTCCTTCTGCTCTTTTACTTCTACTTGTTGGGGCAATGCTTCTTATTTTGATACAGTTTTCTGTTGTGATTTCAAAACTTTCAAAAAAAATCATAGAGTTAACTCAGGAATTGGGCTTAACAAAGTTTGAACTTGAAGAATTGAAAAAAAGGCTTAAAAAATGAAGTTTTCTTTTATTATACCGTCATTTAATCAGGGGAAATTCATCAAACAGACAATAGATAGTATTTTGTTTCAGGATGTAGAAAAGGAAATAATTGTTATGGATGGTGGTTCTACAGATGAAACAATTGAGATTTTAAAATCATACGGGGATAAAATATATTGGGTATCAGAAAAAGACAATGGCCAAACTGATGCAATAAATAAAGGCATAAAAAAGGCAACGGGTGAAATAATAGCCTATATTAATTCAGATGACTATTATTTAAACGGGGTCTTAAAAATAGTTGAAAAATATTTTTCAGATAATTCAGACTTTTTATGGCTGACAGGAGATGGGATTATTGTTAATGAAAATGGAGATGTGATTCAAAAGCCAGTTTCATTGTATAAAAGACTCTGGAGAAAAATCCCATTTTTCTGGACAATTTATATAACAAATTTTATAATACAACCTTCTACTTTCTTCAGAAGAGAAGTTTTTGATAAGATTGGGCTATTTGATGAAAATAGGCATTATACAATGGATTATGACTTCTGGTTAAGGCTTTATAAAAAGGGGTATAGGCCATTGATAATAAATGAAAAAATCTCAGCTTTCAGGATTCATAGTTTTTCCAAAGGTGGGTCAAAGTTTATGGAGCAGTTTAAGGAAGATTTTGACACTTTAAAGAGATACTGTTCAAATCCTTTTTTAAAATTTTTGCACTGGTTTCACAATAATCTTATTGTTTTAGTATATTTATTGGTAAAATAATCTTATGAAAAGTAAAAATCGAGTTATTTTTGTTTTGAAGTTAGTTTTTCTTTTTTTATTTTCGAGCCTTGCTTTTTTTGTTTTTTTTAAGATAATGGCTTTTTATAATAAAATAGAGTATAGAAAAACGAGAGTGTCTTATTTTGCTACTGACTTGCTTGATTATTCCACAATTCGTAAGATAGAAGAGGAAGGCATTTCTTTTTTTCATGATGTATTGATTTCAGTATGGGAGAGAAGAGAGGTAGTTTTTGAGTTTAAGAATGATTTATCTCAAGAAAAAATAAAAGATATAGGATTATTTTTGGGGTCAAATTTCCCTTCTTATAAATGGTTAGAGCCAGTGATAAGAAGGCAGGAATATATTTCAAGGGATTATATAAACCTTATTGGGGTTTTGTTTTCTTTAATGTTTGGATTGGGTGCTTCTTTTTCTTATTTTATTTCGAGGAAAATAAATGAATAGGCTGATTTTTCTTATTTCTTTTGCATTAGTGAGCTTTACCTCTTCTATGGATAACTGGCTTAATTTTAATATTCTTGGTTTTAATCTGAGATTTTCTGTTATTGTAATGACTTTTACTGTTATTTACTTTGGTTTTCAGATGTTGAAAGAAAAGTTTTTCAATTTTCCTTTGATTATATTTTGGCTTATTGCTTTTGGAGTTCTTAATTTTATATTTTCTTTTAATTCTGTATTTTTGATAAGAAGTTTTTTTTACTCTTTGTGGCTATTTGTTTTTATTGGCTGGATAGTTATAATATTTTATTACCTCAAAAATAATCCCGATGTTATTTCTCTGGTTTTGAAAATATATATTTTTTCTTTTTTACCTGCAATGTTTCTTGGGTGGTTACAGTGGGCTATTCCTTCGCTTCTTGTAAGAGATGATTTTTTGTGGAAAACTCAAGCAGGGCTTGATTTCTTAGGGGTTAATCTTCAGAGAGCGAATGGCTGGAACTATGAACCATCTTATTATGCAACATATCTTATTGTTTTACCCCCTATTTTATGGAGTTTTATTAAGCTATCTTCAAATATAAAGAGTCGATTGTTTTATGTTGCATTTTTTATGTTTTCTTTGCTCATTATTTTTCTTTCTACTTCAAGAATGGGCTGGATTGGGATTTTTTTATTTTTAATTTTTGTGATTTTGTTTGAAATCTTTTCATTTTTAATCAGAAAAAGATTATTAGGTAATAAAGTGTTTATTTTAAGCTTTGTTATTTTATTTTTGGTTTCTATTGTTTTTACTGGTATTTTTTTGAAAAAAGGAGGTTATAGGGTTATTGAAAAAAAGATAAAAGATTCTTTTGCTTATTCATATAGTGACAGGCTTGAGGGTTCAAGGAATGTTTTTGAGGTGTTGTTAAGACATCCTTTCAAAGCTGTTTCTATAGGTGGGGTTTCATCAGATATAGCATATTCTTTTACAGGAAGACGTCCTGAGGCAAATAGCGATGTTAAATCTTATGAAGGTTCGATGGTTATACTTGAGGTTTTAGCTGGATTGGGAGTTTTTGGTGCTTTTGTTATGGGAGCTATTATTTTTTCTTTATTTTTTAAAATGTTTAAAAAACTTAAAATTTCTGAAAGTAAAATAAAAATTTTGGTTTTTGGATTTTTCTTCGGATTGGTTCTTCAAATATTTTTGTTAATGTTTAATCAAAACTTGCTCAGGGTTTATTTCTGGAATAATTTTGCTTTATTTATTTCAGTTTTATTTATATTAAATAAAATGGATTATCTACCTTCTTCAAAAATTGAAAAGACAATTTTTTCTTTAATTAATTCAATATTTGTTGTATCTATCTCTGTTTTTTTATTCTTATATTTGCCATATATGGTTAAGGTAAAAATCTATGGTGGAAAAATAGTTTTAAATAGTAAGAATTTTATAAATGGCAGATTGTTTTATAATACTGGTAGAGGAATGTGGGGGCTTAATGAATTTTTGACATTTAACATTTCAAATGGAGTGGGGGTATTTTCTTTTGAAGATCAGTATAAAATATCAAAGGATTATTTCAGAGAGGATGAAGCAAGTTTTGTAAGACAAATGTTTTTTACTTTCTGGGATAAAACATATTTTAACGAATTTTCTATAATAAAAGATAGACTTTTTGCAATAGATCAAAATTGGACAAATAGTGATAAAGAATTTTTAAATGCAATTAATAAACTTATTGATGATGAAAATTTTTTTAAAAGATATTCTTTGAATACATTTTATAAGACAAGCAACAGAGAGTTAAATAGATTTATACTTGAACATTTGTTGCCATTTATTCCAAGAAATCCAGAGAAAAACAGAATTGATGAAATTTTATTTGAGATGTCTTTTGCTAAAAAATTAACTAATGAAAATATATGTGGGAAAGTTATATGGGATACTTCTTTAGGAGAGTTACAGGATGATAGGGAAATACATTTTTATAAATTCAATGAATTTGCTGTAAGAGGTGATTTTAAAATATCAAAGCCTCTTTCTTTTTATATTGTTTATAAAAAGTTTATGAATAGTTTTATTATAATCTCTTTGTTTTTGTTCTTATTTACCTTTGTGATGAGTTATGTTTTTTACAGAAAAATCAATTCTTCCACTCAATAAGGTAGCCATTTTCACATCTAGCTACTTCCTTAAATATTGAATTCGTTTTTAGAAATACTTCACATTCTTTTGATACCGAGGATGAGTGAAATCTACCATTCAATATCATAAATACACCTTTTCTATGTTCTTTTATTGTAGTTATAAGGTTAGAAACATTTGTGAAATTATCTTTTATATATGTTAATTCTGGCATATATACTATGAAATAATAATCTGTGTATACAATTGAATCTCGATTTTTTTCCAGGTATTCATACAGCATTTTATTTACATTTCTATAGTCACCTACGTAAAGTTTCATACGTTCATTATGTTTTTTTACAATCTTCGATTGCGTAAATATGAAGTTAAATAAAACTAATATCAAGATAGCAGAAAATATAGAAATAAAGCTAAAAATCTTTGATTTTTCAAGTTGTTCCGAGATAAAAGAAAATTTTTGTATAATTTCTGTGAAAAAATTTTCTGTCTTTGATATAAAAGAAAATTTTTTCTTTATTTTTTCAAATATAAATCCAATACATATTCCAGATAAATAAACAAGGAATAAAATTCCTATGGAGAAGTTTCTTATATCATAAGCCACAAACATACTCCAGAAGAGAAAAGCAGGTATTAAAATCATTATTAATGCAATATTAAAAGGATACACAAAAATACTTAGTATTGAAAAAATAAGAACAAGAAGAAAGATTAAGGGAGATTTAAAATATGACGAGAGAATGTTGAATGAGTTTTTTAAATTAAAAATGAAATCCTTATTTTTACTTATTATATTAAGATTATAAAACTCAAAAGGGCCTGAGGAAAATAATTTTTCGGGTGAAACGAAGTACTTTCCATATATAAAGTTATATATGTACCAGGAAGAAATTAATAAGAATGAAATTACAAAGAATATGAGTAACATTTTAAGTTTCAGTTCTCTTTTATTAAAATAGTAGTCTTTAATGATAAAGATTAATACAATGATGAAAAAACCCAGAAAATATAATGCTCCATACTGTTTTGTAAGAGCACTTGCTGTAGCTATCAGGATAGCTAATCCATATGATAAAGTGTTATCATTTTTTTTACTGTTTATTACTTCGATTAGAACAATAAAAGATAAGAAAGCCAGAAAAGAAGCGGGAATATCAGCTAAACCAATTGTTAAGCGAGGAAACTCTCTCCATATTATAAAGAGCCACATAAGACCGAGAGTTCCAAAAAGAGAGAGTATATTTTTTCTTTGTAGAAATTCATCGATTGCAAGCAGAATTATACCAAAGAAGAAATATGGCATTATGCTTCTCGAGAAAAAGAAAATCTTTTCTGTCCCACTGAAAAAATATGAAGTAGTCCAGGTGATTGGAAGCATCTGCGGATAAAAGTTAATCTGCGAAAAAACCGGCTTATTTTTATACCAGTTTAATGCCCACCCATGCCATCCAAATAAATCATCCGTACCCCATGCAATACTGCCAGAGCGAAATACAAATTGATTCAGTATCCATAGAAATATTAACATAAATAGAGAAGAAGATATTATAAGTAAATTTTTTCCTATTCTTTCTTTTTCCTTAAAAACCAAGTACAAGAGTAATATAAAACATAAAAAAGAAAAGATAAAATAGGGAAAGGAAAATAAAAATTTGAATAAACCAAGTATATAAGTAAAAATATAGTTTACAAGAAGGCTTAAACCAAAACTTACAAGCAACTCTCTTAAAATAGATGATTCGTATTTTAAAATTCTTATTAATATAAAACCAGTGAGGAAAGTAAGATAAAAAAGCCCCCAGAAACTTCTCAAGAAAAATATATCCATATATTCACCCTTATAGTATTTTATCATACGATATAACTTTTTTCAAATTAATAAGTAAACAGAGATTTTAAAACAATCAGGAAAAGTATTGAGATAATTAACATATTCGGTAGTTAAAATTTTACGCACTATAGTGCTTAAATTGGAGATTTTTTTCTTTATATGTTAAAATGATAGTCTACTGGAGGCACATCTTGGATAGAAAAATCAGTCGAAAGATGATTTATATAGGTTTTCCTGTAATGTTGCAGATGCTTGTGCAAAACATTTTTTCTTTTACTGATATGGCATTTGTGGGAAATTATAAGATAGAAGGGCTTTCTGCTCTCACTAATGCGATAGCACCTTATTTTATTTCTCTTTCTTTCTACTGGTCTATATCTCAGGGGCTCACAATAATTATTTCAAATTCTATTGGTGCTAATAATAAAAAGAAAGCTGAAAAATACGGAGAAAATGCCTTATTCTTTAATCAGATTCTGTCTTTTATATACTTACTTTTCTGGCTTATAGGCGGCAAGTTTATACTTTCTTTGATGGGGATAACTGGTGAAATTTTGAGGCTTGGTAGTACTTATCTCGGAATATTATCTTTTTCTTTTCTTACTTTTGGGCTTGGTATAACAAGTGGTGCAATAATTCAGGGGCTTGGCAGGACTTTGCCAGTTTTTATAGTGATTTTGATAAAGACAATTTTTAATATTTTTCTTAACTGGATTTTGATTTTCGGGAAATTTGGTTTTCCAGAGCTTGGAATAGCAGGTTCAGCTCTTGGTTCAACTATAAGTAATATCGTTGGAGATATTTCTTTGTTTTTTATTTTACTTTCTCAGAAAGATTTTAAGATAAATATAAAGAAGATATTTAAACCTAATATAGTTCTTTTTAAAGATATGCTCTTACTTGGTCTTCCTATGGGAATAGAAGGTATACTCTGGCAGAGTGGACAGGCGGGTTTGTTATTTATTCTCAACAGAATAAATCAAATGTATTCTGGATATGCAGGTGTTATAAGTAATATTATCAATATTTCCCTTGCTTTCTACTGGGGAGCTGCAATAAGTGTGCTTATAATGGTAAGTGAGTATAGAGGAAGAAAGGAAAAAGAAAATATAAAAAAGGTTAATAAATATGGTTTAATATATAGCATGATTATTTGTATAATTTTTTCTATATTTATTTTGACTTTTCCTGATAAATTATTTAGGATATTTATCACAGAAAAAGAAAAAATAGGAAGTCTTATTCATCTTGTTCCTTATATGATTTTGATAATGTTTCCAAAGGCAATGAATGTTATAAATGGACAATCTATTAAGGGACTTGGTGATACAAAATGGGCTATGAATACTCAGATTTTTGGGACGGCTTATATTTTACTATTGGGTTATATTTTCATTTTTGTTTTGAAACTTGGAATTGTTGGTGGATTACTTGCTGTTGCTCTTGATGAGATTACAAGAGGTGTGTTTAATTTTTACAGATTTCATATTAAGGAAGCAAGAACATAAAATATTTTAAGAGAGGAGGTTGGTTATTTATGAGATTTGGCTATTTTGATGATTTAGCAAAGGAGTATGTTATTACAACTCCAGAAACTCCATATCCATGGATTAATTATCTTGGATGTGAAGAATTTTTTTCGATTATTTCAAATACAGCTGGTGGATATGCATTCTATAAAGATGCAAGGTTAAGAAGAATTACAAGATTCAGGTATAACAATGTGCCTCTTGATAGTGGTGGTAGATATTTTTATATTAACGATAATGGAGATATATGGTCACCAGGCTGGAAACCGGTTAAAAAGGAACTCGATAAATACGAATGTCACCATGGCCTTGGTTATACCAGGATAGTAAGTGAAAGAAATAAGATTGGTTGCGAAGTTTTGTTTTTTGTGCCTCTTTCCGTCAATGCAGAAATTCAAAAATTAACCCTTGAAAATAAGGATAATAAAACAAGAAAGTTTAAGTTATTTTCTTTTATAGAATGGTGTCTCTGGAATGCATGGGACGATCAGACAAATTTCCAGCGAAATTTTTCGACGGGTGAGGTTGAAATAGAAGGCTCTGTAATCTATCATAAAACTGAATACAGGGAAAGAAGAAACCATTTTGCCTTTTATTCTGTTAATCAGCCAATTAATGGATTTGATACAGACAGGGATAGCTTTATAGGAATGTACAATGGTTTTCATGAACCAGATTCTGTAATCAAAGGTGTAGCAAAAAATTCGGTGGCTGATGGGTGGGCTCCAGTAGCCTCTCATTATATTGAAGTTGAATTAAAACCAGGTGAAAAGAAAGATTTTATTTTCATTCTTGGTTATGTAGAAAATCCAGAAAACGAAAAATGGGCTTCAAAAAATGTTATAAATAAAAAGAGAGCCTATGAAATAATTGAAAAATTTAAAACGATTGATAATGTAGATAAGGCTTTTATGACACTTAAAAATCACTGGGAAAATTTACTCTCAAAGTATCAACTTAAACATTACGATGAAAAATTAGCAAGAACAGTAAATATATGGCATCAATACCAGTGTATGGTAACCTTCAATATGTCAAGAAGTACATCATATTTTGAATCCGGAATAGGTAGAGGTATGGGATTCAGAGATTCAAATCAGGACTTGCTTGGCTTTGTTCATCAAATTCCTGACAGAGCAAGAGAGAGAATTCTTGACCTTGCTTCAACGATGCTTGAGGATGGGGGAGCATATCATCAATATCAGCCTTTAACCAAAAGAGGTAATAACGATATAGGTGGAAATTTCAATGATGATCCTCTCTGGATTATATTGTCAACAGCAGCTTATATAAAAGAAACAGGTGACTGGTCAATTCTTAAAGAAGAAATACCTTTTAACAATGATGAAAATAAAAAGGCAAGTTTGTTTGAACATTTAAGAAGAGCATATCATCATGTCACAAATAATCTTGGGCCTCATAAACTTCCTTTGATTGGTAGAGCTGACTGGAATGATTGTCTTAATCTTAATTGTTTCTCTACAACTCCAGATGAATCCTATCAGACTACAACATCAAAGGATGGTAAGGTTGCAGAGTCAGTTTTCATTGCTGGACTTTTTGTTCTTGCTACACCTGATTATGTTGAAATATGTAAAAGAATGGGTGATACAAAAGAAGCTGAGTGGGCAAAGAAAGCTGGAGAAGAGATGAAAGATACGATCCTTAAGCATGGATGGGATGGTGAATGGTTTGTAAGAGCTTATGACGACTTTGGTAGAAAAGTAGGTAGTAAGGAATGTGAAGAGGGAAAGATATTTATAGAATCTCAAGGTATCTGTACTATGGCTGGAATAGGAGTAGAAGACGGAAAGGCTAAAATGGCTCTTGATTCCTGTATAAAATATCTTGACACAAAGTATGGAATGGTTTTGAATAATCCAGCCTTTACAAGATACTATGTTGAACTTGGTGAGATTTCAAGTTATCCACCGGGTTATAAAGAAAATGCTGGAATCTTTTGCCATAACAATCCATGGGTTATAGCTGGAGAAACTGTTATAGGCAGAGGAAGTAGAGCATTTGAGGCATATAAGAAAATCACACCAGCCTATCTTGAAGAGGAAAGTGAAATAAGGAAAGTTGAACCTTATGTATATTGCCAGATGGTTGCTGGAAAGGATGCAAAAAGACACGGGGAAGGTAAGAATTCCTGGCTTACAGGTACAGCTTCGTGGACATTCGTTGTTATTTCACAATACATTCTTGGGATTAAACCTGATTTTGATGGACTTAAGATAGATCCCTGTATTCCAGAGGATTGGGATGGTTATACAATAAAAAGATTTTACAGAGGTTCATACTATGAAATAGAAGTTAAGAATCCTTCTCATATTTCAAAGGGTGTAAAGGCTATAAAAGTAGATGGCAATGAGATTAATTCTAATATTTTACCGGTATTCAATGATGGTAAAACTCATAAAGTAGAAGTAATAATGGGATAAAACGTTCAGGGTTATCGAAAGATAACCCTGATTTAAAATTTTTTTTGTGTTAACGCTAACTTAAAGGAGGTGTTTATGTTAAAAAGGTGTTTGTTTGTGGTTTTTTTATCTTTTTTGCTGGGGTGTCCTATGAGTAGTGAAGATATTGGATCAGGTGGTTTATCTGTTTCAGGAAGGATAAGGCTTAATACTATTGGTTTTCTTCCTGATGCAGAGAAGAAGGCAAGTTTTGCCGGTAGTTGTACTTCTTTTTTTATTATCAATGGAACAAATACAAATGATGT
>FMJZ01055876.1_pt1 | contig 17219 bp, 16 predicted proteins | sample 1987881 | NCBI WGS metagenome assembly FMJZ01 (sample SAMEA4378227, study PRJEB15110) | soil metagenome | biome: soil; feature: Field; material: Soil | place: India | collected 2015-03-11 | depth 0 m
AAAAATCATTATGTTTTATATCCTATTACTTAATTTTTACAAAGTTAAGGGTTAAAGTAAATAAATTTAGGTTTTGTCCTATCCTTTCGCATTGATGTTTTTATCTCTGCAAAATATGTATTTTCTAATACCCATCGTGTTTTCTTTTTCGCTAATTGGAGAATTAACTCAAGGGACCTAAAATAAGTATTTATCTTTTCAGCAAATATTCCAAAACGGAAATTGTTCAGTAATGTTTGAAGGTTGTTGTTAACCAAAAATCCTTCCTCAAAGGATGGATAATTGACAAAAATATACTCTGTTTCGTCCAAGTCCCTTAATTGATAAGGTTTTAAATTAAAACCTGCAAATGCACAAAGAAGGATAAGCTGACATACACAACACTTTCTATTGTAGGAAGTGCCATTTTTAACATAATAACTATAGAAATTATCAAAATTGCTACTACTAATGCCTAAAATAGAAAAATCACCTTCACTAAATTCTGAAAAACTCTCTTCTGAAAAGCTTTTTCCACATAAGATACATAAATTCTCCCCATTCTTTTTCCTAACTATCGGGTCTAAATATTTTTTCCTGAAATCTTTTGGTCTTTCTGGTCTATTTTCTTTTGGATTAGCAACTACGCTCTTATTGAAATAAAAACTGCCCAAAAAATCCGATTGTGCTTTGAAGCTATAAACAGAAGAACAAATATTATTTAAATTTCCAAAAATATTATTAACAATTTTCTTTGTTTTTTCTTTGTCTTTTTCAGTGTTTGTCAAGTTTTCCAATTCCATCATGAGTTCCTTGATCTGTTTTATAGAATCTGCCTTTATATTCTCAATCTTTTCCATAAAAGCATCCCAATTCTCATTTGCTTTAAGAGCGAGCATACTTTTTTGAATTGCATTTTCAAGCACTTTAACTTTGTTTTCTATTTTTTGGACCTCATTTTTTATATCTCCACCATTTATACTTCTCAGTTTCTTTCTAATAAAATCAGTAAGTTCCCTCATAGTAAATCTTTGTATTAAATATAGCTTGGACACATATTCGAAATAAAGGATTTCAAAAGTATACAATGCGGATTCTGCTATCTTTACACTACCATCCTCTTTAAACTGAAACATGTCTCTTTTTCCCACGAACTCCAGCACCATCAAAAATCCTACCACCCTATCATTATAAAGCCAGTTGGAGGGATAAAGGGTTATTTTGTTAGGTTTGCTCATTGTTTTGCCTTCTCTATTATAACTTTTTCTATAAAATTAATAAAACTTTCTGTCAAACTGATGAGCTCTCGAACTTCTTTTTTCTACTCTTTGTAATCTTCTTAATGACAACATCATATTTTCGTTCAATCTGAAAGCAAATTTCAATTATTTTGTCAAAAGTCTTTCTGTCCCTTTTATCCAGAAGAATGAGAATATCCACATCTGACTCCTCTGTATCATCCCCCCTTGCCTTTGAGCCAAAAAGAATGACTTCAGCATCTGAAAATTCTTTTTTAATCTCGGATACCAGTTTTTTTAAAATTACTTTTCCCTTTCAATCATTCCCTTTTCACCTCAGACGACAATTTACTCTTTTTTCATTGTTTCTTCAGACTGTTTATATCAAAAGCATCTTCCATTCCTTTAATTTGTTCAATCGTCTTTTTATTTTAGTTTTATTCACTCTTTTTATTCCCTCACTTATATTATATTTTTTTCATATCTTCGCAAATTCCTTTATAAAAAACTTTTTTATCTCATCCCAGTTAACCTTTCTTATGATGGGGAATTCAGGCTCTTTTTCTGCATCTTCAAAATATGTAAGGGCTTTTCTGATAATTATCTCATCATATTCGCCAAATTTTTTAATGAAAAGTTTTATGGCTATTTCACTTTTGATCTTAAGGGTTTCCATAATAAAGTAGACATCCACAAAATCTTTTCTGCTTCCCCGTGAGATGATAGCATTAATTTTCATACAAAGAATGTCTTCTATGCTTGCAATTTTTATTGAGCCAAAGTTTAATGGAGATTTTAGCAGAGAATATGGATAGACAAAAAAAGAAATGTTCACATTTTCAACCTTTGCATGAATTGTATCTGAGGAAATTAATTTTATTTCTTCTGGCTCAAAGTAATAGCGGAAATCCCTTAAATCAATTTCTTTGTGAGTGAAAAAGTCAAGGTCTACAGAATGTCTGTGTCGAAGATAATAGTAAAGTCCAGTTCCTCCAGCAAGATAAAAATATCCCCTTTTAAGCATAGGCTCAATTTTTTTTATGGCTATCTTATGTCTTTTCAGAAGAGTTTTTTTCTTTAACTCCATAGCACAATCTCCAGAAATTTAGCGATTGCTTTGAGATAAGCTTAGGGTAATGGCTTAAAAAATCTTTTATTTTTTCAGAGCCGATTGCTTCTATAAGGGTTTTTACCTGTTCCTTGTTTCCAATTTCAAGAACCCTTGCTATCACAAAGGGAGAATCAAGGTTTTCTAAAATAGATTTCCAATTGTAATCCCAGAAAAGTTCCTTCAAAATGTTTAGTTTTTCTTTATCTTTCATCTTCTATAACAATTCCCTTTTAATTTCCTGAACAATCCTTATTGTATTCTCATCTAAATCAGGATAGTCTTTAATGGATAAAATGGCTCCCAGGTATATTTCAAAGCTCTGGTGTGGAAATTTTTGTTCAAAATCTTTCTTAACAGAATCTATTCCCCACTGATATTTTCTGTAAAGAAATGCAAAGTCAATAACATCCTTACTTTCTATTCTTCTACCCGCACTATAAATTTTATTGAGGAAAATATCGTAGTCAGATGCTATTTTAATTCCTTCAAAATTTTCAAGGGGTCTTATGTTCTGGAAAGGGAAAAATACAAAAGAAATCCTTAAGCCTTCAATAATGAAGTCTATGTTATCTTCAAATCTTTCCTCCTTTTCAACTTTAAAAATTTTCCTCATCTTTACTGCCAATCTTAAAAATGAGAAAGCTCTGAAAGAGAAGAAATCCATATCTTCGCTTATCCTGTGTTTATGCCTGAGCATGACTGCAGTGCCACCTGCAAGGTAGAAATTTTTGAAATTTTTCTGAATCTCCTTTGCGAGCCTCTTCATCTTTTCAAATTCCATTTTCCCTCCACCACTTTATCCAGAACTTAACACCTCGCTTTATACAGGGATATTTAAAAGCTATATCCAGAGTTTCTTGCGAGTATTTTCTATAAACCTCTTTAATCTCTTCAAAACTTCCATATTGAAGAATTCTTAAGATGAACTTCTCAAGAATTACTTTTCCATAGGGACAATCCCAGAAAAAGGATTTGTATTTTTGAGGAATTTTGACAGTTGTTGTATATGATGGTTTTATTCTCAGCAACATTGGCTGAGTTCTTGAATTTGATTGTGAATCCCTTTTACTATAAGTTTTCATCCCTTAACCTAAAAGCTCAATCATTCCAAATCCCTGTCCTGTCCTTACACCGAGACCATAGTCATAGACAAATTGCAATATCTCCTTATCTCTCTCAAGAAAGAAAAACCCCCTGAAGCCTCTTAAATAGGCTCCGTAATGTTTTACAATGGTTTCATTTATTGGTTTTTCAAAATTCCTTCTCTCCTTTTGCAGAGATTTTAAGATAAAAAACTCATCATCGGTTAATGGCTTCAGCTCAATTCCAAAATTCCCTTTCTTCCCTCTAATTCTTTCATACCTTTCATTTGTCCTTTTTTTCAAAACTTTATTAAAAAGCTCTATGTCGTCGGTAGGGATTATATACCAATTTTTAAAATTTCTTGCTGATGCCTCGGGATTTGTAAGAACAGAAATTCCTTTTGTTTTGCAAAGTATTTTTTTATCTTTAATCCTTCTCAATGGCTGTAGGGTTATATTTTTTATCTGTAACTTAGTCCTGCCTAAAAGAATGTTTTCATTTCTTTCTTTTATGGAAATTACACCGTTATAGAAATAGGTTAAAATGGAAGGCTCTCCTGTTGAGAAAAGAAGATAAATTCTATCGCCTGAATGGATTCTCTCACCTTCAATCTCAAATTTATCACCAAGCCAGACAGAGAAAACAAAAGGTTTAGTCCTTTTTTCCTCATAAAAGCTTTCTAAAACACCCGCCTTTGTGAATACTGATTTAAGAAAGGACATAAAGTAGTTTCTATAGTCCTTCGGGAAGCTAAAAGAACCATTGGACAGTAATTCTACCTCTATTCTCAATTTATCCCTCTTTTTATCAAAATTACATTTTTTTTGATATATGTCAAGCCCATGTTTTTACCCATAAGGGGATTTCATACCGAAAGAAATTTCTTGAAAAACCCGATAATTTTGAAACTTGATTTTAATTTTTCTCAGACTTAAAATAAAATATGCGTTTAATTAAGCGTTATATTCTTGAAGAACTTTTGAAACATCTTGAAAGAAAAGAAATTTCTTTAATAATTGGTCCCAGGCAGGCCGGAAAAACTACACTGATGAACCTTCTTGCAGATCTTCTCAATAAGAAGGGGGAAAAAACAATCTTTTTCAGCCTTGATTTTGAAAGGGACTGGCCTTATTTCAAATCTCAGGATTCTCTTATAAATAAGCTTAAACTTGAGTTTGGAATGAATAAAGCCTATGTATTTATTGATGAAATCCAGAGAAAAGAAAATGCGGGCTTGTTTCTAAAAGGTCTTTACGATATGGATTTGCCATATAAATTCATAGTTTCCGGTTCTGGAAGTGTGGAATTAAAAGAGAGCGTTCATGAATCATTAATTGGGAGAAAAAGGCTCTTTGAACTAAACACGATATCCTTGAAAGAATTCATTAATTTTAAAACTGATTATAAATATGAAAATAGGCTTCAGGAATATTTCAAGATTGACCCAAACGCAATAAATCTATTGATGGATTACATAAATTTTGGTGGTTATCCAAGAGCAATTCTCGAAGAAACTCTTTCTGAAAGGATAAACATGATTGATGAGATTTACCGAAGCTACATAGAAAAGGACATATCCTTTTTCCTCGGAGTTGAAAGGACTGATGCTTTTTCAAAATTGATAAAAATTCTTGCAAGCCAGATAGGAAGAATGGTGAATTTTACAGAACTTTCTTCTACATTGGGTCTATCTCTTCCAACAATTAAAAAATATTTTTACTATACAGAGAAAACATTTGTTATTCGAAAGTTAACTCCCTTTTACCGCAATATCAGAAAAGAGATTTCAAAGTCACCGGTTGTTTATTTTTATGATATAGGGCTTAGAAATTACAGTGTTGGGAAATTCGGGAAAATGGATGATTTAACTGAATCGGGTTTCTTATTTCAAAATCTTATTTTAAATCTTCTCATTGACAAATTCTCCAGAGAAGGGGCAGAAATACACTATTGGAGAAGTAAAGAAAAGGCTGAAGTTGACTTTATAATAGATTTAAAAGACAGGATTATACCTGTGGAGGTTAAGTGCAAAAGATTGCTCTCTCCAGAGGTTAAACGTTCCCTCAAAAGTTTCATTTCAAAATATCAACCCGATGAGGCGTGGATAGTCAATCTTTCTTTCTCTGGAGAATTGAGGTCTGAAAGAACAAATTTGAAATTTTTGCCTTTCTGGGAGCTACTTTAAAACAGAGAACTTCAAATAAACGAGCTCAAGAACTCCTTCCACTTTAAGAAAATTTTTTGGGGAGAGTGATTTTCTTTTATGTATTTTTGTGCTTTTATTCCCATTCCATTTCTCAATAATCTGTCTTTTACAAGAAGAGAAGCTATCTCCAAGAATTCTTCTTTTCCTGAATACCATAATCCACCATTACTTTTTGAACAGTAATCAACGAGAGTCTCTTTTCTTTCATTTATGACTGCAGGAACTCCAAGACTCAATGATTCAAAGAAGAAGTAGTCAGGATTGTCTTCCTCTGATGGGAAAAGGGTAAAGAGGGAACCCTTTACACATTCTAACCTTTCTTTTTCTTCTCCAATCTCTATGTATTTTATGTCAGGGTCAAAGGGGAATTTTCTTGAGTATTCACCTAAAACAACAAGGGTGAGAAATGGGAATTTCCTTTTTAAAATTTTGAAATTCTCAAAGATTTCCTTTAAATCCTCATCCTTTCCATAACATAGAATATAATCTGAAAAAATAAAATTTCTTTTTCTGAACTGGTCAGGAGCAATCTTTATTTTGATATCTATACATGGTTCAATAACTTCGCTTTTCTTAAATCCCAATTTAAAATTTTCCTTTTCTCTTTCTGTAATGAAAACAAGACCATCAAATTTAGAGAAAATTCTTGAAAGATAATCTTTTTCTTCTACTTTTTCGTAAAGATAAGGGACAAGGATTTCTTTCCCTTTTAATCTTTCAGCTCCTTTAATATTTTCATAATGGTGAAGCCCAAAAAAGAGAATGGCATCATAGTTTTTCTCTTCTTCAATGAGCTTTTTCAAAAGATGAGGTGAGAAAGTCTTTCCCTTTTCTAATTCGAATCTCTTTATCAGCACACCATTTAAAATGTATTCACCCTTTTCTCTTCCATTTGTGCTTGTATAAATTACAACATCAATCCCTCTTCTGTAAAGATTTTCTGCATTTGCTCTGCAATATATTTCAAGAGGTTCAAATTTTTCAATTCCATAATTAGCAATTACAAAAGCAAGATTCATAAAGCCTCAAGATAACTTAGAAGAATCTTTAAATGGTCAAGATTTTTAAAGTATTCAAGCCTTCTTCTCTGGGATTCAAGGACGGATTCCCTTAACGATTCATCGTAAATGACTCTGTGGACTATCTCTGCAACTTCATCAATCCTCTTTTCCTCAAAAATTATTCCCGCATCCCCAAGAGTAAATGGAACTGCGGAGGAATTGTAAGCAACAACCGGAAGGTCGAAATACATGCTTTCAACCGCTGGAAGGAAAAATCCTTCATGCTCACTCATTGAGAGGAAAACCTTTGAAACTCTGTATAATTCAGCCAGTTCAGAATCAGGGATGTGGTCCAGGAAAAGGACTTCGTCCTTGGATACTTTGAGTTTCGCCATTAATTTTATTAAGGAGTCAAAATAAGGAGGACAAGAAAAGGTTTTTCCTACAATCAAAAGTCTTATCATGGGTGAAATAAATTTTTTATAATATGCAACAAATCTTATCAAATCATCAATCTTTTTATTGGGGACAACCCTTCCCACAAATAGAATATTGGGGATATCGTCAGAAAATATTTCTTTTATAAAGAATTCTCCCTTCGTTTCATATCTTCTCCAATCAATGAAAAGGGGTAGAATACCTGTTTTCTCAAACCCGAGTTCCCTTATTTCCTGTTCATTGAAAGGAGAGTCGCATAGAACAAAATCTAAATGGGGGAGTAGTTCCTTAAGTTGTCTTCTTCCCTCATAGCATATTCTAACCATCTTAGAATCAAAGGAAAGAAAAAACTCATGGGGGGTTATGTTGTGGTAAATTATAACTTTTTTACCCTTAGCCTCTTTAAGAAGCTGATTGAGGGGAGATGGTATTGCATAATGAAGAATAGAAATGTCTGACGCTCTGTCCCACTCCTCATAATTTATTGCATCGTTCTCAAGGCCTGGATCTGTATCAATACAGTAAATATCAGAGCTAATCCCCTTATTTCTTAATGAATCCCTTATGAAGAGAGCTTCACTTCCAATGGCATCTCCGTAATGAAAGGCAGGAAGAAGCTGATCAATCCTCAATTTCTTTCACCTCGTATAGGTATTTCAAAAGCATTTTTTTAAGGTTAGCTTTTTTATATTTTTGAAAGACGATTTTTTGCTTTGAAATTACCTCTTCCCTGTATTTCCTATCTCTTACAACCCTGTCAATTGCCTGAGCAACATAAAGAGGATCCTTCTTTTCCAGTAAAATTCCTGCACCCTCCATTGTTTCAGGCACTGCAGTGGATGAGAAAGCAATAACAGGGATTCCCATATAAAAGGACTCAATAATAGGAACGCAGAACCCCTCATGCTCTGAAAGAATCACAAAAACACTGGCAACTCTGTAAAAAGAAACCAGTTCACCAAAGGTAACATGTCCAGAGAAATGAACATCTTCGATTTTCAATGATTTTGTCAAATCAAGAAGGGAATAATAGTATCTTTCAAATCCCGCATATTCGCCTACTATAAGGAGTCTGGAAGATGGATTGAATTCTTTTTTGTAAATGTTAAAGGCAAGGATGAGGTGATGAACTCCCTTGTTGGGAATTATTCTTCCAACAAAAATAATGTTTGTTTTCCCATCGGAGAAAATATAATCTATTGCTGTCTTTTTCGCATTATCAAAGGCTTCGAAGTCCCTTATAATCGGAAGAACTGCGGTCCTCTTATAACCAGATTCCTCAAGCTCTTTTCTATTGAAATCTGAGTCTCCAAGGGCAAGATGGGTTATATCAACAAAATCTTTAAGCTCAACTCTGCCAAGATAAGTGTATTTTGCAACTTCTTTCTGGAAATCAACAAAAAATTGAAAGGGAGTGATATTGTGATAAATCATGATTCTCTTGTTTTTTGCTGATTTGTAAAGTTTTGAAATGGGAGAGCCGATTGAGAAGTGAAAAATAACAATATCATCTGGTTCAACAATATCAAAAAATTCCTCTTTTCTACTGAGAAAACGAAGAACTTTTGGATGATAAAAATGGGAGAAGATATGGGCTTCCAATCCTTCCTCTTCAAGAATTTTCTTTATAGCAATTGCCTCATCGGAAATAGCATCTCCATATGTGAGGGATGTGAGGAGCTGATGGATTTTCATAGAATCCTCTCTACAAGCCTCAAATATTTACTCTCTATCACATCCCAGCTGTAATTTTCTTCAAAATATTTTCTTCCTCTTTTCCCCATTTCTTCTGCAATTTCCTTCTCTTTAAGGAGGAAAAGGAGCGCATCTCTGAACTCTTCATAATTCTCATAATAGAGTCCACCATTTGACCTTTCAATATGACCTTTCAAAACCTCACAATTCCCATTGGCAAGGACTGGTTTGCTGGAGCCAAAAGCTTCAAGAGTCACTATGGAAAGTGATTCATAAAAGGATGGCATTAAGAGAAGTTCTGAAGCCATAAGGGCGTCAAATTTCTCCTGATCTGATAGAAAACCAAGATGGGTTATAAGTGGATGGGAAGGAATGGGAATTACAGGAGTGCCAATTAAAACTAATCTTATCTTCTCGCCAGTTTCATGGAGAAATCTCAGAAAATAGTCAAAAAGTTCATTGCATCCTTTATTGGGATCTATTCTACCTATGTAAATTAGAAATTTATCATTTACTCCATACTTTTCTCTAAATCTTGAAGGATTTCCTTCCATAATTTCAGAGCCAGCCCCAATAATTTCAAAGGGAATATTGTAATTTTTAGAAATATTTTGAACAAGCTCACATTCTTCAGGGCTAATATAAACAATACCCTTAGGCTTGTTAAAATTATCCCTGAAAATTCTCATGGAAAGGGCAGGGTCATGTTCAGCAGTTGGAACAAGGATAGATTTTTCTGGCACTTCATTGATTCCAAAATAGGAATGAAAATATCTATAGGAGAAAAAAATGAAAAAATCAAATTCCTTTCTGTTTTTTTTGATCCAATTTATTAGTTGGGGAGAGTAAGGACCATTTTCTTTTACCCATTCCAGTTCATCTTCAAACTTATGCTCTTTACCAAAAATCTTTTCCTGGATCTTTCCAAATTCTTCTATGTTTCTCTCCTTTTTAACAGAAAATCTCCTGACAGGAATTCCATTTATCTCTTCAACCCCTTCACTGTAATAATTTTTCCATGTAATGTAGTCAAGGGCACATGAAGCCAATCCTTCTATATGCCAGTGCTTTCTCATTTTTTCTGCTACAAGCCTGGCATAAAGCTCTGCACCTCCACTCACTTCCAGACCATATCTTTGAATAACAAAGGCTACTCGGATTCTATCCATGAGAAAGATTGATTATAAATAAAAATAGTTTTGAAGACAAGCACTATAAAGATTGGCTAAAGAAAAATCTGTTCCAAAAGCAAGATTCTTACTTTATTATATTTTTGTTTTAATCACTTTATTTGATTTAACTTTCGATCTCCTCTCTTTCTAATTTAGCCTTTTCAATTAATGACCGATTATAAAAAATCCAAAACAGGAAAACAACTAAGGCAATTAAATTTTTTATCTGATTACCGATAAAAGAAATTTTAATTTGTTGAAGAGAAACTTTCAAAATTTTTATGAAGGGGAAAGGTTCTTCATGTGGAACAACTTGAAATATGTACCCATCTATCGCATAGAGGTTAATAATAGAAAGAAAAGCGAAAATAGCTATAGCTAAATATTTTAAAAATGGAACTCTTCGGATAAATGAGAGAAAAGAAGCAAGTCCAAATGCAAACAGTGGAATGCAATTTATAAGTCTTCTCATCCCAAAGGCATCCCCTCCCCACCACTGAGGAAGGGTTGAATTAAATAACCATTGAAAGAGAAAGCCTATCAGAAAAATTCCATTTAGAAGACTTCTCTTAAGAATGCTCAATAAAAGTCCTGCAATAGAAAAAAGCAGTATAGGATGCCATTGGAAAAGACCATGTTTTGGTGAAAAAAGAATCTCCAAAAAATATTTGGGAATATATCCGACGAAATCCCTACCCTGAGGTATCCCAAACCAGAATCCATAGATTATCTTGAAAACGATAATTTGGTAAGAAAAGACGACTAAAAAAGTAAAAATATAAAGGATTAAATACCCGATATTCTTCTTCATCCAGTGAAGAACATGCCTAAAGGAGAAGGAATTTAGAATCAGAAAAATAGGAGGAAGGATAAAAAATGTAACGTCCTGCCATCTTGTGATAGCTATCAGTCCATTTATCGCTCCCAAACTAAACCATTTTTTAAAAGACTCCTCTCCAAGGTTCTTGAGCCATAAATACAACATCAATGAGATCAAAAAAAATGAATGAACATGGGACATAAAAGGCTCAAATGCAAGATAGTAGGTCAAAGGCGTTGCAAGCATCATAAAAACTGTAGAAAAGAAAGAAGGTTCTTCCTTATAAAAAAGTCTGAGAGACTTCCACAAAAGGATTATACCGAGAAAACCGTAAATTTTGGTTCCAGCGGAAGTAAAAAGAACAAAGATGGAAGAGTAGCCATCGATTAGAACATTCCCTCCAAATAAATTAATGATATGAGTAATAAGAAGAGCAAGAAGGAAAAAAGGAGACCAGAGAATTACAGGACCGATAGAGTAAGGGTTTGGAACATAGCCAGTAGAGGTCTTATCTGCCGGCAAGGGTAATCCATATTTCCAGCTTTCGAGTTTCTCAAATTCATTTGCAAAATTTAAATCTCCATCCATAAAAATTGACCTTAGATAAGAGTAATAACCAACACCATCACCATCAACCTTAACAGGGTATGAATACCCCCAATACCAAAAATAAAGGAAAAGGATTAAAAGTACTAAAAAGGAGAGGAGATGGGAAGACCTGGAAAAAAATTTTGCAACTAAACTATAAATATTCCGGACCTTTTTATAAAAAAATATGGCAAGTAGGAAGGAGGAAATAAAAAATTCAATCGATATATTTGATAGACCTCTCAAAGAAATCTTTAAAAATCCAAGCTTTATATTGAACCCACCAGAAATGAGAACCATGAGTAATAATAAAAATGTAATAATTGTCAATGAAAGGAAGAAAATATAAAAGAATCTAAAAATAATTTTTTTGAATTTTTCGCTTAAAGCAAGTCTATTTGAATCGGGCTTTCTTTTAAAAATGAACATTTAGAAAAAAATTATATTTGAAATTCTATCTGTATTCAAACCTATCTTCTTACAAAGCAATTAGCAAGGGTAATTGATAATTCTCATTTGTGAATAACTCCCTTTTCTCTAAAAAATAAATTGCCTCCAACTTGGATAGCAAATCGAAGTTAATTATAGTCTAAACGAATAAATTTAAACAATTTTTTTGAGATTACTGAGTAAAGTATATCTTAGCGAGGCTTCTTGAGTTTTTTTGACAGATTACTCTTTAAAGAATTAAGGATTGGAAATCTCTCGATAATAGTTTTTACCAATGGCAATTTTCGATACAACCTTTTTAAGAATAAAAATATTTCTTCTCAAAATTAAACAAATCGCAATTTAAACATCCGAGAGGAATCTTACCATTCATAATTTCTTCTCTTATTTTCTGGGCTTCATTGCTTTTCCATACCTCTTCAAATGATTGTGTTTGGAGGTTTCCAATCTTTCCTTCTAGTCTTTTTTAGAAACAGCAGAAGTATACATCTCCATTTACCTCGATTAATACATTTTCCCAGGCTTGGTGCAAAACATTTTTTTCATGGTTATAAACTCACAGGTGTTTCAATAAACAACTGAATACCCAGTTTCTTTGCAACCTTGCTTACCTCTCGCATAGTTTCTATGAATTCTTGCGAGTCCAGGTCAAGCATCTGTGCTCGATAATGAAAGAGAAAATCTTGATTCCAGAGCTGGTAATCCTCTGCCACAGATTTATTAAGAACACCAAAATGAACTATTTCAGCTCCAAGTTCCTTTGACAAACGGATAAACTGAACAGCTTCTTTGAGATTGAGTTTCATCAAGGTTATATTCATCTCGATTGTTGGAAATTTGCTATCCATCTCATTTTTTAATTCTGAGAGTCTTTTTATGTTCCTGATTACTCTCTCGAAATCAACTCTTCGTATTTTTTTAAATACCTCTGCAGTAGCAGCATCGATCGAAAAATTAATTACTTTTAATCCTTTTTCAATTAGCAATCTACTTTTTTCTTCTGTAAGACTGATTCCATTTGTATTAAACATAACACTTGTTTTGCCAGTATCAATAGAGTCGAGAATTTCGAATAATTTTCTCCCTATCAAAGGTTCTCCAATGCTATGTAATGATATCACTTCAAAATTTTTTAAATAAGGTTGAATCTTTTCAAACACCTTTTCTGGAAGATTCTTATTTTCATCATCTCCTCTTGTATGTAATACTCTTGTGTAACACATTACACAGGGAGGATTTATATCACAATAAGTCGTAGTTTCAAGTTCCATAGAGATTGGAAGTGGAGCTTCCCTTTCACCATATATTCTTACTTTGTAAATAACCAGAACCGGAGGATTCCCAGAGTCTTAAATTATCTTATCTTCGGTCTTCAGATATAAGCTTAGCTTTGCTATATTTTTACATGTTTTTAACGGAAATGAAATTCGGCGAATTCCATTTTTCAATCTGAATTTTTTGTGAGGACGATCATTTAATTTTATAAATAAGGTATATGAAACATCCTTTAGTTCTGAAGGAGGCTCAAAAAAGAAAACTACAAACTTCTTTCCATCCTCTTTTTTCAAATTAAAAAGCATTATTTCGCCTTTTTCGACAAGTAACAGACTCTCTTCTGTTATTTTTAGAGGGAGCCATCCTTTTGTAAAAATCGGAGAACTCAAATCTTTTTCCAAAACTATTGAAACCAAGTCTACCATCATTCCTAATTCTCTCGGATCACCACCTTTTTCCTTTTCAAATACTCGATCAAGCAAGAGTTCAATCTTAGCATATGGCTTGCTAAGTTTAAGCGGAAATAAATAGACATTAGTGCGCGGTAGTATTTCACTCTCCCCGATATATTTCCCATTCACCCTGACACTAAGAATCGGATTTCGAGTATTCAGAAATGGATGTCCTCCAACAATGACTAAATAAAAAATCCCATTATCAATGTTTTTAATTTCGGAAATCTCTGCAACGGCATTTTTTTCATCCATCTATAGCTGTGAAATTCGTCCTTTTCCTCATCGTTCCATCCCAAAATAAAATTTATTTTTTGATTACAACTAAAAATTTTGCTCCACTTTTCAAAAAGATTCTTCTTCCCTCTTTTCAAGACTAAATATTAATACGCCGCCTCCCGAATTGTCAAGAATAAACAGGAAGGGAATTTGGAACTATTTATTTCTTTGCGAATTGGCAATTTCCTTTACTGCATTAATTGCAAATTCAACCTCTTCCATTTTATTAAAAGGACCAAGTCCGAATCTAACAGCCCCTTTTATTTTATCTGTTCCCAGCTGCTCATGGACAAGAGGAGCACAGTGGAGACCAGTTCTACAGGCGATATTGTAGTCGACATCAAGAAAAGTCCCAGTGTCTCCTGCTTCAAGCCCTTCAATGTTAAAAATAAAAACACTTATATGATTCACAAAATTTTCCTGACAATAAATTTTAACGCCATCTATCCCTTTCAGCCCTTCTATTAGTCTCCGAGTTAATTCCATTTCGTATTTGTTTATATTTTCAATATTTTTATTTAAAATCCATTTCACTCCCGCATTCAATCCCGCAATACCAAGAAGATTGGGAGTTCCATATTCAAGCCTGTAGGGATACTCCTCAAGATGATGCCTTTCAGCAGAACGGACTCCTGTTCCGCCCGCCCTTGTATGTTTTATATTTACTCCTTCTCTAACACACAATCCACCAATACCTGTAGGTCCCATGAGGGACTTATGCCCTGTGAAAGCAACCATATCAATGTTCATTTCTTCCATGTCTATCTTCACTTTCCCTGCGGTCTGCGAAGAATCTATAAGGAACGGAATACCCCTTTCTCTACACAATCTACCGATTTCTTTTACAGGCTGGACAGTCCCTATAACATTGGAGCCATGGTTTACCACCACCAGCTTGGTATCTTTCTTGAATCTCTTTTTAAACTCATCCGGGTCTACAAATCCCATTTCATCAAATGGGACATAGTCTATTTCTACATTTTTATATTTTTGCAGATGATATAAGGGTCTTAGAACTGAGTTGTGTTCAAGGGTAGTGGTTATTGCGTGGTCTCCTTCATCCAGAATCCCAAAGATTGCAAGATTAAGTGCATCTGTTGAATTATAGGAGAAAACGACCCTATTGGGGTCGCTCAAATTAAAAAATTCTGCAAGAAGTCTTCTTGTCTCCTCCACAAGATGCCCGGCCTGAATGCACAAATCATACCCAGAGCGACCCGGATTAACCCCGTAATTCCTGAAAAAATAATCCATAAAAACATGAACCTCTTCAGGCTTTGGAAATGATGTTGCAGCGTTGTCAAAATAAATTAATTTTTCCATATTACACCTCAGAAATATAAAAAATATTAAAATTTATTTTCCACAAAGTCAAAAACATTTATTTATAGAGAAATTCACTATACATTACCGTCAATTACCACTAAAATATAAATCCATTACTTCTCCCGATTTTCGATTTATAAAAATAATGTTGGGACGGCGGGCAGGAACAAAAATTTCATATTTTTTCCCTTCTATCTCAATGATTCTCTTTATATCCGATGAAGACTCATTTACAAATATAGCAAGAATATGCTCTCCTGTTTTTAAAATCCTTGTTGTAAGAGGTATCTCTGCAAAATAGTGGGTAACCTTTGCCTTTTTTAATACCTCCTTAAAAAGAGCAATGAGGGGTTCATCCTCCCTTGCGAGTTCAAGGGGGAGAGGTTCATTCCATATATTCCCATCAAAGGAAATCCTTTTTGAACCTTTTTTTAGCCATTCTATTTCTCCTTTATCAAAGGTTACAAATTTCTGAATATCTTTTAACCCCCACTGGGTTTCTTCCCTGAGACTCAATGTCATCACTTGATCTAACAATCCTGATTTTATTAGTAAATCAGGAATTCTACCATAGCAATCTCCAGTTAATGGTCCTGTTATTAAGATCTTTGCTCCCAGTTTAGAAGCTTCCAAGATATTTGATAGGGCTGATTCATCAATGAATTCAGGAGTTGGAATTATTAGTAATCGGGCATTTTTTATCCTTTCAAGGGAAATTTTGTATTCAGAGATGGCATAAGGAACGATCCCAAAATGGTCAGAAAGAATCCTTACAACTCTTTTTGTTGAATCAATTGCTAATGGTCTTCGGGAAAGGATTCTTGAATGGGGAATGATCAGGAAAACCTCTTCTTTTTCATAATCATCGAGGTGATTAGAAATTTCATTGAAAAATCTTGAAAAGTTCATTAAAACATCAAGCTCTAATTTTGCAGTTCCATCTGCCCTAAAAATTCCAATGACTGCTTCATTATCGATGGGCTGATATGGATTTATATTCCAAATCCATTGGACTGCTCCACAAGCTCTTGAAGCAAAGGCATAGGCAAATTTTCTCTCAAGAAGTAGAGCGGAATTTTCAGCATTTCTCCACAAATTTCCATCTATATCTTCAAGCCTCATTATTCCAGTTTCCTGAACAAGGTTGGGTTTTTCAGGAACTTTTGTCATAACACCATCCCATAAAAGATCTGAATTGTTCCACCATGTGTGAATGCATGTGTAATCTACTGAATCATAGTGAAATTGGGGAGATGGGCTGAAGGATGTCCCCGCTTCATCCTGTCCAACAGTAACCAGACTTTTCCCTGAGATATTTTTTATTGTTGAGCTCAATTTTTTTGCCCAATCACTGAAAATATCCTGGGAAAATTTATGAAAATCCATAACCTTTCTGTATCTTCTATTTTCAATGGAAGGGTAATAGCTGAATTCATTGCTCGCTGGCAAAGATAACGGTGATATCGAATCTCTCCACAGAATTGAAAGATTTGTGACATCTTTTCCATGTCTTTTATAAATCCACTCAGCCCATGCTTTTCTTTCAAATTCATCATAAAACGGTCTGTTCTGCCATAGAAAATTATGGGGAGCATAGGAAGGCTCATTTATAAGATCGTAGTGAATCCATCCACAATCTTTGAAATGATTTGCAATGGAAGATATAAAAGATTTCTGCCACTCAATTGCAGAGGGATCAAGGTAAGGATTGGGGCTCCAGGAAGGGGGTGGAAGAAAGGCAAAGAATGTGAAGCATACAACAATCTCATGTTTAGCTGCTGTAAGAACAAATGCTTCAAGAGCTCTGAGGAAATTTTCATCAATTGCCCAGGAGTCAAGCATTGTCCTTGGCCATCCAGTCCATATCCCCGTTCTCACAAAGTTAATTCCTGCTTTTTTCATCATCTCAAAATCCCTATCCCAGAGAAAAGGATTTGGTTCTAAAAGAAATTTTCTGTGAACATCGGAAGCCATGTAGGTTGTTCCAATAACAGGGAATACTTTCCCTTCTTTAAGAAGCCAATCCCTTGAAGTGGAAATTTGAGGAGATTTTTTGAATAGATCCTCATCCTTAACCCAGAATCCTGAGCATCCAGTAGCTGGATG
>FMJZ01000714.1_pt1 | contig 17200 bp, 15 predicted proteins | sample 1987881 | NCBI WGS metagenome assembly FMJZ01 (sample SAMEA4378227, study PRJEB15110) | soil metagenome | biome: soil; feature: Field; material: Soil | place: India | collected 2015-03-11 | depth 0 m
AAGCAACCGCTTACCCCGTTTACCGAAAGGACCATAACCGACCCCGAGAAATTAAATTGTGAATTAGAAGAGATACGCAAGGCGGGTTATGCCTTGGATCGCGGTGAACATGAGGCGGAAGTGCGCTGTGTAGCCGCGCCTATCTTTGATATGCACGGTTCTGTCGTGGCCGCAATTAGTATATCGGGGCCGGCGGGAAGGATGGAGCCCCTCGACGCCAATTGTGGTCTGGTTGAAAGGGCTTGTCAAACTGCAAGAGCAATCTCCGAAAAATTGGGCTTTCGACCCAGAGTGTAATTTTCCATCGAAATTTCAAAAACAACACAAGCGAGGCGAGATATGCGAAGGATAATCAACCCGAGAAATGTCCAGATTGACCCTGAAATATTAAAAGGTTTTAAGGATTTACTGAAGATTTACAGTCCTTCGTGCGTGGTGGCAGATGCGCAGGAGCGGTATGGGGTTATGCACTCATACTTGCGCCCATTGACGCGAGAAGCGCGCTTTGTGGGTCCAGCATTGACGGTGCGCTTGGAACCGGGTAATCAGGTGGATTGTTTGGACGCGTTAGCCGTAGCCGAGGCGGGAGATGTGATTGTGGTAGATGCGGCGGGCGAGACCGAGACATCTGTCTGGGGTGGGCTAATGGCCGGGTTATGCAAGATGAAAGGTGTGGTTGGTGCGGTGGTGGATGGCGCCATCCGTGATACTGATGAAATTCGGGATTTGGGATTCTATATTTTCTCTAAGGCCATTGTGCCTCGTTCGACGCATTCACCGTTCTCAGGCCGTCTCGAACCCATCGAAGTCAATGTACCCATCCAATGCGGTGGTGTGCTGGTTCGGCCCGGCGATTTGATTCTGGGCGATGAGATTGGAGTGGTGGTTATACCTTTGGAAAAGGCGGCTGAGACACTGGAAAAAGCCCGCGCTCAAGCCGAGAAAGAGGAACGAACGAGGGAACGAATTCGGCAGGGAAAAACTGTTGAGGAATTGCTGGCGGAGTTTGGTCGTCTCTAAGGTATGGATGTGAAAAGGAGGAAGAAATGAGCACGTCCAAGCAGTTGCGGGTTGAGAAATTGCAACGTTTGATGCAAAAGGAGGACCTAAGCGCAATTATCTGCCGTTTGCCGGAGAATGTGGTTTATATCACGGATTATTGGCCACATCACGGCATTTCGGTTGCGCTTCTTCCGCGTGAAGGGAAACCTGTACTCTTCGTCCCTGAAGTTGAACAGGAATACACCCAACCGGAATGGGCAGAGGTGGTTCCGTTTGGATGGGGATTGCTCAAAGATAAAGATCTCTATGAAAACTATCGCGAGTTGATCGCCTCCAAAGCGGCTGCTTGGGGACTTAAGGGCAAAAAGGTCGGTGCTGAGCTCTCCTTTGAAGTCGTTGCTCCTAGTTATCGGATTGCCGAGCCTGTAGTTCCTTCGGGGCCATGGCAATCACTTCTGCATACTCTGTTTGAAGACGCAAGTCTTGTAGACGCTACACCGTTATTGCTTCAATCGCGTGCCGTTAAGACGGAGTACGAAATCGAAAAATTGCGAATAGCCAATAATATCGCCGAACTGGGAATTAATGAAGCACTCTCAAACCTCAAGCCAGGCCAAACCGAAGCCGAAATCGGAGCGCTTATAGAATATACCATTCGCGCCAAGGGCCCTGGCTATCAGGGGGCAAAATTGGTTCGCGCTGAAGCAGAGGTAGGGGCCGGGCCGATTGGAAGCACTAAGGGTACATTACTCGTCCCCTCGACAACATATCGGGTTCAAGAGGGCGATTTGGTGATGATTGAATTGGCCACAATGGTGGATGGCTATTTTTCTGATCTTACCTACATGGCTGTCGTTGGCGAACCTACGGCCCGCCAAAAAGAGGTCTACAACGTGCTCTTAGAAGCCCAACAAGCCGCAGCACGTGAACTGCGCGCCGGTAACTCTTTTGAGGCTCCGGATCGCGCGGCGCGTGAAGTTCTGCGGAAGGCGGGTCTTGAAGAATACTTTGTCCACATTACCGGGCACGGCGTGGGATTACGTTATCACGAATTTGTTCCGGTGCTTGCGCCTGGTGCTCAAGGGACTTTGGAAGAGGGTATGGTGTGCAGTGTAGAACCGGGCATTTACATACCGAATTTCGGTGGTTTGCGCATCGAGGATAACGTGGTGGTTGGAACGACGGGGCCCATTTTCCTCTCAACACCGCGCAAGCCCTGGTAGGCCACATCTATCATGCCGTTTTGACCAATGAATTCCATCTATCTAACTAACGGGAGGGCAAAATGTGCAAACGATTTGTTGACCAAGTGGTAATTGTCACCGGGGGGGCAAAAGGAATTGGCTGGGGAATTGCCAAAGTGTTCAGCCAGGAAGGCGCAAAAGTTGTCATCGCGGATTGGGATGATGTGAATGGGCCTAAAACTGCCGAGGAACTGCGCCAAGCGGGTGGAGAGGCCATTTACATCAAGTGTGATGTATCTAACGAAGACCAAGTCAAAGCCATGGTGGAACAAACCATTCAGACCTTTGGCCGCATTGATGTCTTGGTTAACAACGCAGGGATTGGTGTGTACAAATCCGTCTTGGATACAAGCAGTGAAGATTGGGATCGGTGCTTGAACGTCAATCTCAAAGGGGTCTTCCTGTGCTCGAAATACGTTATTCCATACATGCAGAAACAGGGTAAAGGCAACATCATCAACATTTCTTCGGTGCATTCCTTCCAGACCGTTAACGGCGTGGCGCCTTATGCAGCATCTAAGGGCGGAATTACGGCACTCACGCGAAACATGGCAATTGACTACGGCCCAACAATTCGCGTTAACGCCATTGCCCCCGGTTGGGTACTCACCCCATTAATTCAGAGCATCTTTGATAGTTACCCTGATCCCGAAGCCCAGCGCAAAGCCGTGGAACAGCGTCAGGTCATGAAACGAATCGGCCGTCCTGAGGATATCGGGTATGCGGCCGCATTCCTGGCAAGTGATGAAGCCAGTTTTATCACCGGTACCCAGCTCTTTGTAGATGGCGGCCTGACCGCGCAACTTGAAACTTGGTAATCAGGGTCGTGCTATGATGCAGAATCTCCGCTTCAACATCACCAAAGATGACCTCAGCCGCTTCGCAGGAAAAGGCCCTGTTTTTGTCACATTTGGTGAAACCCTGGTCCGCGATACGCCGGCGGATTTTCAACGCTTGGAACGCACAGCGAATGTGCATATCTCCCTCGCCGGTAGCGAGTTAACCGTTGCAACCCTGTTGGCGCGCTTTGGCATTCCGTCCGCCTATATAACCCGGGTTCCGGATAACCCTTATGGCTGGCTGGTCCGTGATACGGCACGCAGCCACGGAATTGATACCCGCTACTTTGTTTGGGCAAATAAAGCAGAACCTATCGGGCGCCTGCTCTATGAGATTGGTCGGACACCTCGCAAAAGTGTCGGTTGGTACCAACGGATGTATTCGGCGGCTAGCAAAATGGGCCCCGGGATGGTTGACTGGCAAGAGGCCTTGCGGGATTGCGAATTGTTCCACACATCGGGGATTACGTTTGGGCTGGCCTATCACAGCAAATACGAACAAAACTATCTGCTGGACGCTTTCTACGAGGCCATGAACTATAAACCAGAGCACTGCTGGGTAGGTATTGACTTTAACTATCGGGCTACCCTATGGACTGCCGAGCAATGTCGTGAAGTCATGACCCCCTTGATCCGGGATCACGTTGACATCCTCATTACAACCATTGAAGACATGGCGGCGGTATATGGCTTTGGATGTGGTCGGTATTCCCCCGAGCAAATTGATAAGGGTGAGATGGGCGAGATCACCGATAGTGATCTCCGCTCACTGGCCTCGCATCTCGGGGAATACTTCAAGGCAAAGATTGTGGCTATCACAATTCGTTATCCCGATTCATTTGAGGAGAATCGTTGGGAGAGCGCTGTAATGAACGAACAGGGGTTCTTCTTCCGCTCCCCGGCGATTAAATCCATCACACTACTTGATCGTCTAGGAGGAGGTGATACCTGGAACGGCGGCTTCTACTACGGCTTATTGACAGCCGGCTTCAATGACGAGGGCCTGCAGAAGGGACTTCTGGTTGGTGATGCCGCCACACGAATCAAACAAACACTCATGTTCGACTTACCTGTGGTTACCAAAGCCGAAGTACAAGACCTACTAAAAGCCGATGTTGAGGGTGGTGGGAAGAGAGTCTCCCGCTAAACCCGAACCAACCCCCAACTTTCAAGGAGGAAACCTCATGAAGTTCAAGGCCGTTTATCTCATGATTGTGCTTGCCCTGGTAGCAACCCTAATGGCGGGCTGTGCTTCAGCCCAAACCGCAACGCCGGCGACGTCATCGGGCAATGAAGGCCAATCGGCAAAGCCGGCTACTTCGAATGAAGAATACATTTACGTCTCTTGCATGGGCAACCTGGAGTTCTTTAATGCCCACAAGTACGGTTGGAAGTGGGCCGGTGAAGTCTTGGGTGTGAAGACCTCGTACGTGGGCCCTGCCGAATACGACCTGAACGCCATGGTTGCCGCCTTTGACCAGGCGATTGCCAAGAAACCTGCCGGTATCGTGGTGTTCGCGGTTGAACCCGTGCTTGAGCCGGTCATTAACAAAGCCGTTGATGCCGGCATTCCGGTGGTAACGATCCTGGGTGATCTCCCCAACTCCAAGCGGTTGGCCTTTGTGGGCTCGCGCCAGTTTGATCTCGGCTATGTTGGTGGAAAGAAACTAGCCGAGGCTCTAGGTGGTAAAGGTAAGGTAGCCATTCTGAGCATCCCCGGTGTACAGATGTTTGACGAGCGCGAGCAGGGCTACCGTGCGGCCTTCTCCGAGTATCCCGGAATTGAGGTGGTGCAGGTCGGCGACACCAAGGCTGATACTGTGACCGCCATCAGCGTGGCTAAGGATATCCTGCAACGCCATCCGGACCTGGCTGCATTCGTCGGCACCGACTCCACCGGTGGTATTGGAGCAGCCACGGCAGTGAAAGAGGCCGGCAAAGTCGGGCAGGTTAAGACGGTGGCCATGGACCGCAACTCTGATGTGTTGCAGGCCATCCAAGATGGGATTTTGACCGGTACTGTGGCTCAGGATGATGCCGCCATGGCTTACTGGGCGCTGCTTGTTCTCTACAACTACAATCATCATCAAGCGCCCCTGACGGTGGATAATGCCAAGGCTGGCGTCCGCACGGGCCCCACCATCGTCTACATGTCGGTCAACTATATTGACAAGAGTAATCTCCAGTACTTCTTGGACGCCAACAAACTGTACGTTCCCTAAATTCTGATACGTGGGGAGGGGTAAGGGTGACCTTGCCCCTCCCTCGACATCCCCGATGAGTAAATGAGGAAGGTTTTATGGAAGAGGTTTTGCGTGCTGAGCACCTCTCAAAGCAATTCCCGGGGGTTTTAGCCGTAGATGATGTTTCTTTCACCCTGAACAAAGGGGAAATTCTGGCTCTAGTTGGTGAGAACGGCGCTGGTAAAAGCACCCTTTCCCTAATCCTGAGCGGCATTCACAAACCCGATAGCGGCACGATTTACCTAGAGGGTAAACCCGTCTCATTCAATGCGCCGGTAGATGCCATTCGGGCCGGGATTGCCATCGTTTTTCAAGAACTCTCGTTAGTCGGGAGTCTTTCAGTTGCCGAAAACATCTTTGCCAATCGACAGCCGGTTGGGGCGATTGGCACTATTCGCTGGGACGAACTTTACCGACAGACCCAGGAGTTCCTGAGTCGTTTCAATTTGCGCTTGAACCCACGTCAGTTGGTTAAGCACCTTTCAATGGGACAACAGCAGATTCTTGAAATCTTGAAAGCCATTTCCATCAATCCTAAGGTGCTGATCCTGGATGAGCCCACCTCATCCCTAACCGAATCGGAAGCCGGCTATCTCTTCGAGAACATCCGCAAACTCCAGAAACAAGGAATGTCTTTCATTTACATCACCCATAAGTTGTCAGAAGTGTTCCAAATTGCCGACCGCGTCATGGTCATGCGAGACGGCAAGCATGTAGGAACCCGAGCCGTTAGCGAGGTTACCGAAAATGACCTAATTTCCATGATGGTGGGGCGGCAGATTACCAGCCTCTATGGAGACGCCAAGAAGGAACAGGGTGAAGAATATTTCCGCGTCCAAGATTTTACCCAGCCGGGCGCGTTTGAGAACGTCTCCTTTGGATTGAAGCGAGGCGAAATATTGGGCTTTTTTGGCTTGATTGGAGCGGGACGGAGTGAACTAGCCCGTGCCATTGTAGGATTACATCCTAAACAATCGGGGAGAGTCTTTCTGGAAGGTAAAGAGATTGTCATTCGTAATCCTCGGGATGCAATCCAACACGGAATTGCATATCTAACAGAAGACCGAAAAGGCGATGGGCTATTCCTGAACATGACCATACGAGAGAATCTAGTAGCCCCTTCGCTTCCAGCGTTTACCAAAGCGCAGGGACTTTTGGATTTCCGCCGAATAGAGGGCTTTGCACAACAAGCGGCTCGTGACTATGATATTGTCACACCTTCATTGACGAAGAAGGTATCCAATTTATCCGGTGGTAATCAGCAAAAATGTCTGATCGCGATGTGGATGGGAATTAATCCGCGCGTTATCCTCTTCGATGAACCAACCCGAGGTGTAGATGTTGGCGCGCGGGCGGAGATTTACCACAAATTACGTGAATTATCTCAAAGTGGAGTTGGAATTGTAATGATCTCATCAGATCTCCCAGAACTCATTGGTATGTGCGATCGTATTTTGGTCATGCATCAAGGGCGAATCACCGGCGAACTCTCACGCGAGGAATTTTCAGAAGAGCGGATTATGACCTATGCGGCAGGTTTACAAACTCAGGTATCCCTTGAGGTGAACCATGGTTAAGCGGGAATCGCTTGTCCTCCGAACGTTTCGGGTGCTGTCCACTTTCCGTGAATTTGCATTGATTATTGTTTTAGTGGTATTTGGATTTGTGATGTCATTGGCCTCACCAGTGTTCTTAACGAAAGAGAACATCGAAGCGATTCTTTTGGCTCTTTCGGTTGAAGCCACAATTGCTGTGGGCATGGTTAATCTGCTTATTTCGGGTGGATTAGATCTCTCGGTGGGTTCAACCTTGGCCTTTACCGGTGTAGTGACCGGCTTGGCCTTAAACGCTGGCGTGCCGGTGGTAATTTCGATTCTTTTAGGGCTGTTGGCGGCACTTGGAGTGGGTCTGGTCAACGGCTTGCTGGTTGCCAAAATGAAGATCAATCCTTTTATTGTCACCCTGGGCACGAACATGGCCGTTCGTGGGTTGCTGCTAGTAATTGCACAAGGGCGTGCCGTTCTCAACCTCCCGTCAGAATTCACGATTATTGGCCAAGGTCGTCTATTCGGTATTCAGTATCCTATTTATGTCATGTTGGCATTGGTGCTAATCGGTGACTTCCTGCTGAGAAATACGCGCTTCTTTCGCCAGAATTACTATATTGGCAGTAATGAGAAGGCAGCGCGTTTATCCGGTATCAATGTGGACTGGGTGAAGATCATCAATTATTGTATCGTGGCTTTATTGGCCGGTATAGCAGGTTTGATGATTACGGCACGCTTTGGCTCAGCCTCGGTTACGGTTGGCAGCGGCACAGAACTCCGGGTGATCACAGCAACCATCATCGGTGGGGCCAGCCTGAGCGGTGGTGAGGGCTCGGTTTTGGGTGCGTTCTTGGGCGCGTTGTTCATGGGCGTCTTGGCTAATGCGCTCAACCTGCTCGGGGTGGATGTGTATTGGCAAAATCTTATCACCGGCTTGATTTTGATCGGGGCAGTGGTTATTGATGTGGTGAACGAGCGTCGCAAGAATCGGACTCAAGTGAAAGGGTAAAATGGTATAACACTTCTAGCCTTAACTTTAGCGCGTCCAGATCGTCCTTTGGCGATTTGGGCGCACTTTTTATCCCAAGAGTGGAGTGTAGAATTAGATGGGTACATACCGGAACCCCCCAAAGAATTCTAAGTGGAACATTTTTCTGGAAGGCATACAAGCCTTTATGCCCCTTCTTGTTGGTGTGGTTCCCTTTGGGCTAATTACCGGCGTCGCCGTTGCTCAGACCAACATATTGCCGCTTGATGGGCTCTTGATGTCATTTTTAGTTTATTCAGGCGCAGCGCTTTTGGTGGCGCTTCAGTTGATTCAATCGGGAGCGCCAGCCATCATCACCATTCTTAGTGCCTTGATGGTTAATTTAAGGTTCATGATGTATAGTGCTTCACTTGCACCCCATTTCCAGAAACTAACATCTAAGTGGAAGGTTTTACTCTCATATCTGTTAAGCGACCAAGCATATGCAGTATCCATTTCGCATCTTGAAGATCCATTGAATCAAAAAACAGGGCACTGGTATTTTTTGGGCGCAGCGGTCGCTATGTGGTTAACGTGGCAAAGTAGCCTATTCTTAGGTATGGTGGTAGGAGTTAATTTGCCCTCGAGTTGGTCCCTGGATTTCACAGTTCCGCTCACGTTTTTAGCACTTGCAGTGCCCACCATTAAAGATAAACCCACGTTGTTTTCTGCCTTAACAGCCAGTTTGACCACGGTTCTAATGAGTGGGCTTCCTTTCAAGATCGGGGTTGTTGTCGCTGCAATCGTTGGAATCGTCGTTGGCGCGGTCATTGATGAAAGGAGGGCTTCATGAAGATTTGGATGATTATGTTGGCTTTGGGAGTAGGCACGTTTCTAATTCGCTATTCGCTTATTGGGCTTATGGGAAAAATTCACATCCCACCAAGAATAGAGCGAGCCTTTCGGTTCATTCCCGCTTCTATGTTATCTGCTTTAGTCGTTTCGCAATTGGCCTCTTATGCACGATCCTCTGTATCACCGTTGACCAATCCGTATTACTTAGCCGCTCTCGTTGCTTGCGGTGTGGCATGGAAAACCCGTAACACGTTATTGGTGGTATTCATGGGCATGATTGTGCTGTGGGTATTGCGATCAATCTAATCGTGTGGCTGTTGAGAGAAGACTAGATCTTATCTGGTTAACGCTTAACACCGGTCAGGGCAATCCCCTGGATAAAATACCTCTGGGCGAAAAAGAACACCAGAAGCAAAGGAAGAATGCTGATAAATGCACCGGCCATCAGAATGGTGAACTTTCCTCCTAATACCATCTGCTGTTGGAAAAATGCCAGTCCTACGGTTAGCGTCGTATTGGGTGCCGCAGGCATATAAATCAGCGGATGAAGCAAGTCATTCCAGGCACCCTGGAAGGTAAAAATCGCCAGAGCCGCCAAGGCGGGTTTGGCCAAGGGGAGATAAACGCGCCAAAATATTTGAAGAAGCGAGGCGCCATCTACACGGGCTGCATCCACCAAGTCGCGGGGGATGGTAAGAAAATACTGCCGAATCAGAAAAGTTCCAAATGCACCGCCCCAAAAGGCCGGCAACCAAATCGGCACACTGGTGCCGGTCAGTCCCAGCCATTTAAAAATGATGAAGTTAGGAATCAACGTTACATGAAATGGAATAAGCAGAGTGGCCAGCAATGCAGCAAAAAGAGCTTCTCGTCCCCTGAATTTGACCACTGCAAAACAAAATGCGGCCATTGAACAGGTTAATAGCTGCCCCATGGTCACGAGTAGCGAGATCACTGTACTGTTCGCGAACATCAGAGGAAAATTCAGATCCACATTAAATAAACTGCGATAATTATCTAGCGTGGCTGGGTTAGGAATCAGAGTCATAGTAAATTGATCGGCTGGGCGCTTGAACGATGTGGCGATCATCCATAAAAAAGGGGTCACCATAATAACGGCGCCCAACGAGAGGAGAAGATAGGTCACAATATCCAATATGGCTTTCTCAATTTTCTTATTGTTCATCATTCTGCCTCGCAAACCTACTCGTACACGACGAATTTTTTCTCTGCCCATAAGTAGACAGCCATCAGCGCAGCCACGATTAATGTAAGTTCAATGGCTTGGGCACTTGCTACGCCATATTTGTTGAAGTGCCAGGCGTTGCGGTATATCGAGAAAACGACAACCGGGATAGAACTATCTCCTTGACCTCTGCGCGTCAACATGTAAATATAGTCAAAGGCTTGAAAGGCATTGATTGTGGAAATCAGAGTTTGAAAGAAAATGCTTGGCGTGATCAACGGTAACGTAATCCTAAAGAACTGCTGAAAGCGGCCTGCCCCATCTATTTCTGAGGCTTCATAGTATTCCTTTGGGATCGCTGTGAGTCCGGCCAGAAAGATAATCATACCTTCACCAATAGCGCCCCAGATATTGACGATTACGACTGAGAGCATGGCGCGATCGGCGCATAGCCAGCATACCGGCTGCATCCCCAATTGTTTTAAGATGTAGTTCAGAACCCCTGTGTCCTTTCCGTATATCATGTTCCAAACCAACGCCGTGGCTACAGCCGAGGTTACTACCGGTAAGTAGTACATTGTCCGATATAGCGAGATCCCCTTAATGGCTCGATTCATTAAAACCGCGACGAACAAGGAAATGATGACGACGCCTGGAACATAAAGCGCCGCGAACTGTGCAGTGTTTGCCAATGCGCGCAAAAACCGCTTGTCTGTAAATAGAGTAATGTAATTGCTAAAGCCCACCCATTTTGGAGACGTGAAGAGATCCCATTCGGTAAACGAAAGACCAAGTGTAGCCAATAACGCACCAAATGCACTAAACACCAACCCAAAGAGGGTGGGGGCTAGGAGAATCCACAACCATACCTTTTCTCGGCCAAGGGGCTTGATCCCTGCTTCCATAAATTTTCTCCTGATGCCTTATTGAGGAGGGGCTTCCCTGACAGTTGAAGAAGCCCCTCAAATCCATGTGGTTTTTACGGATTATATTGCTGCAAAACCTCATCGGCTTGAGGAATGATCTCATCCAGAATGGCGTTGAGATCTGCCTCCTCGCCCGCCCAAATCGGCGCCATGCCATCGCCAATAACCGATGCCCACTCATCATAGCCTTTGAAAACTGGTTTCATGTGGGCAAACTCAAGTGAGTCGAGGAAAACTTTATGGTTAATCTTGATCTTTTGCTCCAGGAAAGCCGGACTTTCTGCAACCGACTTGAGCACGGGGCAGGCAAAGCCAAGTTCTGCCAATCGCGTTTGTGCAGGGGGGCTAATCACAAATTCAAGGAACTTCCATGCTGCATCAGGGTATTTCGTGGCTTTCGCAATGACAAAGCCTGCGCTGTTAACGCTGGTTGCACGACCGGCTGGACCAACAGGCATGGGTACTACATCAAAATTCAAGCCCGCTTCTGCATATCCCGGAACAGCCCAGTGACCGATGGTGGTCATCGCCGCCTTACCGGCCTGGAAGAGATCACCTCCATATTGGGCCGCGGTAGTGGAATCGGGCATGGATTTATCTACAAACATCATGTCATAAATAAATTGCCAAGCCTTGCGAGCTTCGGGACTGCCAATAAGGGTCTTAGTATGATCAGGGCTGATGATCTCACCCCCAAACGCCCAGATCGCCTCACTCCAAAATAGTTCCATATCCCACAAATCGGTAGCGTAGCCATATTGGTCAATGACCCCATCTTTATCCTTGTCTAGAGTGAGGGCTTTGGCAGTAGCGCGAAAGTCATCATAGGTCCAATCCGGTGAGGGATATGGAATCCCTGCAGCATCGAACATGTCCTTGTTGTAAAAGACGACGATGGTTTGAAAGTCACGTGGGAGGCCAAAATAGCCCTCAGCGGTTTGATAGGCCTTTAGGGTCTGAGGATAGACATCGTCGAGCACATGGGGATTGGCATCGAGATAAGGTTGTAAATTGAGCAACACTCCGCGGGTCTGATAGTCTAAGTAGTAGGGAGCATCAATGGCGAAGATATCCGGGGGAGTCCCTGCCGCAAGAAGCGTTTTTAGTTTTGTCCAGTAGGACTCCCATTCAGAGACCTCAACGCTAACGCTAATGTTGGGGTTGGCCGATTGAAAGTCGGCTACAATTTGCTTCCAGATGTCCAGCTCCTCGGGTGCACCCCACATCATCATCCGCAATTGGATTTTCCCTTCCGAGGGGGGAGATGTTACCTCAACCGGCGCTGAGGTGGGCGAGGCTTGTGCTGGCGTAGCCGTTGGTGCACCCCCAGCACACGCGCTCAAAATTACAGATAACGCTAAGAGAAGGGTCAGGAACAGGGCTGTTTTTCTCATGGTTTCCTCCATTCCTCTGGTTTGGAAAAGAAAAAGATCGTGAATCACATGATAGAAGCGAGTGACTAATATCTTGGGGTTGACCTCCTTTCTAGAGCGTATCAAGTTCAACCACAGCGCTCAAGTGAGTGGGGCGGTCTGGATCCAACCCTTTGGCCAATGCACGGTGGTATGCCATAAGTTGTAATACGGGTAGGTAAAGTACGCCATAGGCTATTTCGGGGAGTTGGCTGTGAAACTGAACGTTAACTTTTTCACCGCGCTCCGCCAAGGCAAGAACCTTGGCTCCTAAATTGCGCATCTCTTCTAACACCGCCCATTCATGTGGAAAGTTGGATTCGGACAGCAGACCCACAACTACAGTATGACCACCGACCATGGACATTGGGCCATGGCGGAATTCCAAGAAATGAAAAGGCTCACTATGGGTAAGGGTCATTTCTTTCATCTTCAAGTTTGCCTCACAGGCAAGGCCGTAACGTATGCCGCTACCCAGGAAGTAGAAGCGATCATAACTCAAGTTTTCACCCACTTCTTGAGCCAGGGGGGCGTGAACCCTTAACAATGTCTGCCCCTTCTCGGCGAGTTGGTACATGGCTGAGCGTTCCGCGTGATATTCTCCAGCGAGAAGACTTGCTGCAACTGCTGCAACATACATAGAAGCAAACGAGCGTGTTTGAGCCACACTTTCTTCCTGGCCTTTTTTTATAACCAAAGGAAGATCGGCCAACCGGGGCAGTGGACGGTCAGCATAATTGGTGATAACCAGGACTTTGCCGTTATGATGGGTTTTAAAGTGCTCCACGGCTCGCAGAGTTTCAGTGGTGGCACCAGACCGGCTGATTGCAATTAGTAAGGTGGGTTCATTTGTATTGCTGGATAAAACCGTTCGCTCGTTGAGTAGTAATTCACCGGCAGGAACGGCGCGAGCGATTCGGCCAGTGCACTCTTGAAAGAGGGCTGCAGCGGCTTGAGAAAGGTAATAGGTTGAGCCACATCCAGTAAAGATAACTTGGCTGTAGCGAGAGTGGAAAAGAGCCCTCAAATCTGCGCTGGAACGCTCGACGACATCAAGTGCCTCGACCCAGGCTTCGGTTTGTGTCGTTATTTCGTGATATGTAAAGTCACCCGGTTTCATAGAACTCCCTTTGCGGTCAAGGATTTTGAGGAATTGCAACCACCAGGAGTGATTGCTCGAACTCAATGTGAAGAACGGGGTTTTCCCCATGAATGACCCCAACATTACGACCATTGACGTAATCCACTAGCCGATATAATTTGGCATCTAAGCCTCTGAACTCGACTTCTCCCTTGAAAATGGGCGCAAAGAAAGCAAAATAAAAGCGTTCTCCTTTGCGGATAACATGGCTCTCCGGATAATCAAAAGTCATATCGTAAAGATTGAGATATTCGCCCTCAGCGGGTCGGTGTTCGTTGTAAATTTGAAACCATTTTTCCCATACCCCTTCCTTCTCTGAGGTAAGCAACCAGACTTCTCGCAACCGCGCCATGGTTTCAGGCTGCTCAGGCCAGACAAATTTTGTACCGGGCACTCCGCCCACACCAATTTGAGACGCAAAATCCATGCCGCCGTCCGTAAGTTCAACGTGATCGGCAAATACCGCGGCTTGGGGTCCCATGAGCGCCTTATAGAACTTAATCCTTTGGCGCACCTGATAACTGGAGGTGGGATCAGCGGTGACCGTTTGTGTAGTAGCAGAGATGAGGTCAAAAGTGAGCGGTGTACCGCACGGGCAGATTTGAATCACAGCCTGCGGACGTAACCGCTGACTTTCGGCGAGAATTTGGCGATAAAGACTACCGAAGGCTCGCACCGATTCTTCTGGTCTCTGATGACCATGAGCAGGGTTATAGCACAAGGCCATCGTGTAAATATTATCCAGTTTGAAGCCGTCAAATCCCCATTCACCGATAAAGCGTTTGACCAGCTTGAGGGTATAGTTTTGAACTTCGGGTAATGCGGGGCAAAGCATGGCTAAATGGCGGTTGTTACGAGCGATAGACCCATCAGGATTCAGCACCACCCAATCCGGGTGCTCCCGAAATATTTGGGAATAGCCATAGGTCAATGTGTCCCATTGCCCATGCCCGTCCTCAGCACAAAGCGGATACCACCATAATTGGGCCTTTAACCCTGTTTGGTGGATCCTATCTACCAGGTTTTTCATTCCCTCGTCCCCGCCTGGAAAGGTATCTTGCCGCGGGTTCCAATCCCCGTAATGATCAAACCAGCGGTCATCCAGGGTCACCCAGCGAATTCCCAAACGGGTGAGCATAGGTAATATCCCTTCAATTTCTTCCGGACGAACATCAAATTCGTAGCCCCATGAGCACCAGGCGGGTTCAAAATCTTCAGATGAGGGTTGGGCTGGTACGACACCCCGTAATTTCATCATTTCACGATACCGCGCTACAGGCTCAAAGAAATCACCGTGATGAATCATTAGCACGGTGTATGGACTTTCCAAACCGCTTCCAGGTTCGAGAAGGACATTACCGCGCCTTTGTAAAGATGCAGTGATCTGGTCGTCGCTAGCTTCAACGGGCATATACCAAGGTTGAGAAACGGTTTCAAGATGTCCCAGCGCAATTCCCAAGTCGGGGGTCCAAAAATCCACCAGCGGGATACCACCCCCTTCACCATCTTGAAGGTGTCCCAGAAAGTTGTCTCGAGAGAAGGTTGTGGGTAGTTCAAACGCGAAATCCTGACCCCATTGAACGGCTGCCCCCTGGAATGTCCATACCCTTTTGGGGGTTGGGCGCGGGATTATCAGCCGGGGAAGACTAAGGCGATGAATCTCTACGGGAACATTACCACGATTTTCGAACCGCCAGCGTAAGAAGACATTGTCTTGCCAGTGGGGATAATATTCAATATAGGAAAGGCAGACCAAATTATGCTCGAATGACATCTCAACTGTATATCGAAGCCCTTCTCCCAGCGAGGCCGAAAGCGCAACTGGACCTTGAAAAGAGGTTTTTACCGGTGAATCTAACGGGAATTGATCAGGGGGCTCCACCAGAGGGAAAAGTTTGCTTACTAACTTCTCTTTATAAAACAAGGATATCGTAGCCTTATTATCAAATTCAAAGCCCAAATTGCCAAAATTGACGTTCATACTACCCATATCTCCCTTTTCCGCGGTTTGCTCACTTGATTGCGCCGGCGGTTAAGCCACGGATGATGAAACGCTGAAAGATCAACGCTAAAAACACAGGGGGTAAACTGGCCAAGACTCCCGCCGCAGCAATTTTCAGGTATTCGAGTCCGAGTTTGGTACTAAACTCTCCAATCAATACGGGTAAGGTTTTGGCATTAATATTCGTATAGATGAACGCGTAAAGGTATTCATTCCAAGACGCAATAAAGGCGAAGATCATTACGCTCACCAATCCCGGCCCGGAAAGGGGGAGCACTATCCTAAAAAGGGCATCAAGATACGTGCATCCGTCTATACGGGCGGCATCCTCTAATTCTGAGGGGATAGAGGCAAAATAACTGCGCATCAGCCAGATAACCAAAGGCAGGGCAATACTCAAATCCACGATAATAAGACCAAGGTGGGTATCCAGTAATTTTGCCTGGCGCATAATCACATAAAGAGGGATGACCAAAATAATAGGGGGAATTAATTGAATGGACATCATGGTCAGGATCATTCCCTGATTGCCACGGAAACGTAAGCGGGCAATGGCATAGGCTGCCAAGACCCCTAAAATGGTTGCAATCCCCATGGTACTCAGCGAGATGATGACAGAATTGGTTAAGGATTTGATGAACAACCGAACATTGACACTTTCTCCCCCGTATTCAAAAAACAGCGAACGGTAATTTTCCAACGTAGGACGGGAGGGAATCCAACGTAGAGGCACGGTCAGCAAGTCAAGTTTGGAAGAAAAGGATGAAATGATGAGCCATAAATAAGGCGCAATCGTCCATACCACAATAATTACAACCAGAATGTAGAGCAATAGCCGTGGCATCAAGTGTTTCAGGGAAGCACGCATAACTACATCTCCACAACGCGACGATAAGCGGAGCGAACATAGAAAACTGCCGGAATTAGAATGACCAGACTGGTCAAATAGGCCATAGCGGCGCCATATCCAAAACGCAAAGATCGGAACGTCGTTGCGTAAATTCTCAAGGTGGTTAATTCTGTGGTACTGAATGGTCCACCGCCAGTCGTCACATAAACGAGTTCGAAGGTCTGAAAGCCCCAGATGAATTGCAACATTGCAGCAACCATGAGCACCGGGCTGATGAGGGGAAGTGTGATATGCCAAAACGAACGCCAGGCGGATGCGCCATCCACTCGGGCTGCTTCATAGAGATCTTCAGGGATGGCTTGGAGCGCAGCCAGGACCAGGATGACCGTAAAGGGTGTCTCTTTCCAAACGTTTGCGAGGATAATCAGTATCGTTGCCCAGGTTGGATCGGCTAGCCAAACACGATAACTATCAATAAGATGCAGTTGGGTAAGTAATGCGTTCAGAGCGCCATAGTCGGCATTGTAGATCCATTTCCACATGGCGGCATTGACGATTGAAGGCATCGCCCATGGCAGAATCATTAAGCCCCTTACAAAGCCTCGCCCAACAAAGCGTTGGTTAAGGACGAGGGCAATACTCACCCCAAGTATCACTTCCAGGATGACCGAGGTTAGGCTGAAACGAAAGGTAACCCAAAGCGAGTTGAGATAACGCGAATCGCGCAGCAAAGTCAGGTAATTTTTAAAGCCAATAAAAGCATCATATTGGGGGCGTGAAAGATCTTTTTGCTGCAGACTCAGCAGGAAAGAACTGAAAATGGGGATCAAAACCACTGCCAGAATGGCTATCAGCGCCGGTAAGGTTAGCAGTAAGCCGAGTAATTGTGGGTTGTCTGCTAGAGATCGTGAACGAGATCTTATCTGCATAGTCAGTGTGCTCACCCTTGTGGAGCGGGGGACAAGATGCCCGGGCATCTTGTCCCC
>FMJZ01004032.1_pt1 | contig 17200 bp, 13 predicted proteins | sample 1987881 | NCBI WGS metagenome assembly FMJZ01 (sample SAMEA4378227, study PRJEB15110) | soil metagenome | biome: soil; feature: Field; material: Soil | place: India | collected 2015-03-11 | depth 0 m
GGGAAGAGATGGGACGTTTGGGATGGAGACGAGCTCGAAAGAGGATTTCGCTGGCATAAATGTTGTCGATTCCAGCGATGTTTCTTTGGTCAAGGAGGAAATCTTTGGGACGTTTCGTACCCCGAAGAAGGGCAAAGAATCTTGGGAACGCGAAGTCTGGGGAAAGAGGGTCAACACCAAGCCTTTCCTGGAGGACTTGTCGTTCTTCAAGGAAGAAGATTTTCCCAAGTTTCCGTAGGTCGATGAAGGAGAGATGCCTTCCAGAGGAGAGTACAAAATATGCTCGTCGGTGCTTGCGGGAAGGCTTTCTTCTACCGTTTCAAAAACCTTATGCATCTTGGTGGCTACACCTGGGCGGTTCCCCGGAGGCGACAAGTGCGTTCACGCGAACTCCATGCCCCAGGTATCAACAAGAGACCTGTTCCGGAAAAGCTTGGGAAAGCCCTTGGAGTTTCGGCCCTCCTTGTACTTAACCCCTGGAAAGTATGAAATACTCCTTATTGCACAGGACGGGCGAAAGAAATCCTTGAGCCTTACCCCCCAAAGCGGTAGCTGCCTCGTGTGTGTTAGATAAAAAGAGTTCCTCTAACACCTCACCTGATCTTCTTCTCAATTCTTCCCTGCTGAGTTCTTACCTTTTCTCTTGGTGCTTCCTTGACCTGAAAAGAGACCTCCACGCACTCTCAAGGAGATCAGAAACTCTGTAAATCTCATTCCCCAAATCATCTCTTCCTTGCTGACTCCGGAAATATCCCACCGGTTTCCTGACTGTATCACCCCCCTTTTGTTCCACATGGACATGGTCGTTTTTCTTGGAGGGTCAGTTTCTCCCCCTCGCTCCTTACCGATCAAAGAGCGCCTTCAAAATTGTCCTTGTCGGGATGGTACTTTCGGACTGGAATAGGGATGTCTTGCGGACTCTTTGATCCATCTCTTGAAAGCTCCCAAGGTTTCCCCCACCTCTACTACCTTACCGTCCCTTGACTCAAAAGGTTGGTGTCGATGGCAGTTATTATCAAACCCCTTGGGCATTTTTCCCTCCCAGTGATGTTTTCCCCTCAGGAGGGAGCATATCTTTCACGGACATTTTTCATTATCTAATGCGGAAAGTTGACAGACCATTTTCTCCTTGATATAGTTAACCTCTGATGTGGTTTTGGAGGGTAAGTATGTTCTTTCAAGACATCATTCTTGTTTTGAGTAAGTACTGGCAGGGCCAGGGGTGCGTTCTTGTGCAGCCTTATGATATCGAGGTGGGAGCAGGGACGATGAACCCGGCAACGTTTTTGCGGGTTCTTGGTCCTGAACCTTGGAGAGCGGCCTACTGTGAACCATCTCGTCGTCCGACCGACGGTCGTTATGGAGAAAATCCTAACCGCCTCTATGAACATTACCAATTTCAGGTCATCATAAAACCTTCCCCTGATAACATTCAGGATCTCTACCTTGAGAGTCTCTATGCCCTTGGTATTGACCCCAAGGAACATGACATCCGTTTTGTGGAAGATAACTGGGAATCGCCGACTCTGGGAGCCTGGGGCTTAGGCTGGGAAGTGTGGCTTGATGGGATGGAAATCACCCAGTTCACCTATTTCCAGCAGGCGGGTGGGATAGACTTAAAGCCGATTTCGGTAGAGATCACCTATGGTCTTGAGCGCATCGCTATGTATCTTCAGGAGAAAGAAAACGTCTTTGAAGTCCAGTGGAACGAGTACCTCACCTATGGTGATATCCGCTTGGCAGAGGAAAGAGAGCACTCTATTTACAGTTTTGAAGCAAGTGATCTTTCCACCCTCTTTGCTCTTTTCGAGCTCTATGAAAAGGAGGCCAGAAGGCTTTTGGAGAGAGGACTCGTTCTTCCTGCTTATGATTACATTCTCAAGTGTTCTCATACCTTTAACCTTCTTGATGCTCGAGGCGGCATAAGCGTTCTTGAGAGGAGTCAGTACATGGGAAGGATAAGGCAGTTGGCCAACCGCTGTGCGCAGCTCTATCTCAAACAGAGAGAAGCTTTGGGATTCCCTTGGTGCGAGAAAGCGATGGTGACGGCGCTTAGTGGATAGAAAGGACTTTCTTCTTGAAATCGGCGTTGAAGAGCTTCCCACAAGCCTTGTTCGGGAGATCTTTTCAGAGGTAGAAGAAAAGTTCCGTCAAGCCCTTTCTAAGTTTCGCATTCCTTACGAGGAATTTGAGGTCCTGGGTACTCCAAGGCGTATTGCCGTGTATGTCCGCGGAATGGGTTTGCGCCAGGAACCGGTGGTGTATGAGATTAAAGGCCCGGCCAAAAAGGTGAGTGTGGCCGAAGACGGCTCTTTTCTTCCTCCGGTCTTGGCCTTTGCCCGAGCTCAGGATATACCGCTTGAAAATCTCTTTGTGCGAGAAACAGAACGGGGAACGTACATTTTTGGCCGAAAGTTTGAAGAGGGAAGATTGACCAAGGATATTCTCCCGGAGGCGCTCTCGCACTTTATCCATTCTCTTGAATTTTCCCGTTCCATGCTCTGGGGAGAAGGAGATTTTCGTTTTGTTCGCCCCATTCGCTGGATCGTGGCCCTTTTGGGAGAGGAAGAAATTCCCTTTGTCTGTGCCAAAGTGCAAGCTTCTCGCCGGAGCTTTGGGCACCGTTTTCTTGCTCCGTCTCCTATAGTCTTGTCTCAAGCCTCCGAGTATGAAGGAGTTCTCGAGAGGAGCAAGGTTATTGTGGACCCCCGAAAGCGGCGTGCCCGCATCATAGAAAAGCTCGATGCCTGTGCTCAGAAAATTGGTGCCCACTGGTTACGAGACGAGGAGCTCCTTGAAGAAGTGAGTTTCCTTGTGGAGTATCCGGAAGTGATAGCAGGTCGATTTGACGAGAAGTATCTTGCTCTTCCCCCTCGTCTCCTCATCACAGTCATGAAGCACCATCAGCGGTACTTTGCCTGCTGCGATGATGGCGGTAATCTTCACCCCTTTTTCTTCGTAGTTTTGAACTGTCACACCGATGGGGTGGAAAAGATCGTTCGGGGCAATGAGCGGGTTCTCCGGGCACGTCTTGAGGATGCCCTCTTTTTCTTTGAGGAGGATAAAAAGGTACAACTCTCCGATTGGATAAAAAGCTTAAAAGGCGTGATTTTCCAGGAAGACTTAGGGAGTATGTATGAGAAGACGGAACGCCTTATGGAGCTTGTAACCTACCTCGGAGAAGTTCTTAGATTCGGCGAATCAGAGGTTGCTTTGGCCCGCAGGGCGGCCTTCCTTTCTAAGGCAGACCTTGTGTCTTCAATGGTGCGGGAATTTCCAGAGCTCCAAGGTTACATGGGAAGAGTGTACGCTTCCCTGGCGGGGGAGGAGGAAGAAGTAGCTTTGGCTATTGAAGAGAGCTACCTTCCTTCCCCAGATGGTCGATTCCCCGAAACGGTCTCCGGAAGCATACTCTCTTTGGTCGATAAAATGGATACCATCGTTTCGAGCTTCTCCTTGGGAAGGATTCCTACCGGATCTTTCGATCCCCTGGGTCTGCGTCGTCTTGGGCAGGGCATTGTCGATATCCTTCTTGCCCGGAGATGGTACTGTCCTCTTTCTCCCTGGATTGCAGTCAATCTCTCTGCTCTTGCGCGACAGGGCTTTGTTTCCAGAATTCCCAATGTGGAGGAAGAAGTCCGGCGTTTCCTCTTCCAGCGGCTGCGTTCTCAGCTTCTGGAAGGAGGAAAGCACTATTCAGTGATCAATGCCGTTTTTGCCACACCGGTCGATGATCTTTGTGAAGCTTTTGAGAGGATAGAATTTTTCGACGAGCTCCTCAAAAAAGAGACGGGTGTGCTCGAGGAAGTGGTCACAGGATTTGTGAGGGCGTATAATATCTCCCGGGGGTTTTCTCCTATAGAGGTTGAGGAGTCCTTGCTTGTTGCCGAGGCTGAGAAGAGCCTCTATCGGGCTTTGGAGGAGATGGAAGGAGAGTTTAGGAGTGCTCTTTCTCGAGGAGAATATCGAAAGGCGACGGAGATGTTTCGGACTCTTCTTCCCCTTTTGCGAAGGTTCTTTGACGAGGTTTTGGTCATGTGTGAAGACGAAGCCTTGCGGGCAAATCGCCTGGCGCTTATGCAGAGGGTGGTACGTCTTTGGACAGATTTTGCCGACCTCTCGTATGTGGTGATAGAGGAGGGTGTGCAGGGTGTCTGAGTTTGAAGATTATGAGACGAGCTATGCCAGTGATGACTTCAATATCTTTGTCATCTCCGATGGAACTGGGAAAACGGCTTTTTCGGTCGTTCGGGCAGCCCTCTTACAGTTTGAGCTCCCCCGAGTGAATGTCCTGCGATTCACCCACTTGCGGAGTGAGGAAGAGATCTACAACATCATGGACATGGTTCGGATCCACAAGGATATTGTGGTGTACACAGTGGTGAACGAACGTCTGGCGCAAATTTTGCGAGCCGAAGCAGCCCATCGAAGCGTCATCGCCCTCGATGTTCTTGGCCCGGTAGTGGAAGCTTTGCGAAAAGTGAGCTCACGAAAGCCTCGGGGAATTTCTGGAATCCTTCAACGGGAAGAGGATATGACCGATCGCCTCGAAGCCATTGAGTACGCTATGGAAAAGAGTACGGGATTCAGCGTCATGAATCTCGATCAAGCCGACGTTATCCTTCTTACTGTCTGGTATCCCCATCGGGATGAATGTATTCTGCGACTGGCAGAAAAGGGCATAAAATGCGGCTATGTTATGCTCGACCCGAATTTGCCGCTCCCGGTAAACTTTGAGGAGGTGGTAGGGGGAAGCACAAGGAGTCTCGTTGTGGGTATCGATATGGACCCTCAGTATCTCAGCGAGCTTCGAGCAGAGCGAATCAAAGCGCTGGGACTTTACTGCCTCGAAGAGAAGTCGCATCCCGAGAGGGTACAAAAAGAGCTTCATTTTGCTCGCGGAATTTATGAACGCCTTCACTGTTTGGTGATTGATATCACCCATCTTTCCATCCATGACGTGGTGGAAAAGATTTTAGAACAAATCAAAAAGAAAAGGGAGGAACAGGCATGAAGAAGTACGTGTACTTCTTTGGCGAAGGAAGCGCTTCTATGAAGTTGCTTTTAGGAGGGAAGGGAGCCAACCTTGCGGAAATGACCCGCATCGGTCTTCCTGTACCTCCGGGATTTACTATCTCTACTGAAGCGTGTGCTCACTTTTATAAAAATGACCAGAGCTGGCCTGAGGGGCTTGAAGAAGAGGTGAAGAAGAACCTGAAAGCCCTGGAGGAGAAAACGGGCAAGAAGTTCGGCGACCCCAACAATCCTCTTTTGGTTTCGGTTCGCTCCGGAGCTCCAGCATCAATGCCCGGCATGATGGACACCATCCTAAACCTGGGGCTTAACGATGAAGTGATGAAAGGCCTTATTCACCTCACTGCGAATGAGCGCTTTGCCTACGACTGTTATCGTCGATTCATCCAGATGTTTGGGAACGTGGTCATGGGAGTTGACCACTCCAAATTTGAAGCCATTCTCGATGAAGTAAAAGAGGAAGTGGGTGCGAAACTCGATACCGATCTCGATGCTGAGGCTTTGAAGAAAATCATTGAAAAGTACAAGAGGCTCTACAAAGAGAGTACCGGTGAGGACTTCCCCCAGGAGCCTTGGGAGCAACTCCGTAGGGCCATTAATGCTGTCTTTCTCTCCTGGAACAACAAGCGGGCCATTACCTACCGAAAGATCCACAACATCCCCGAAGACTGGGGAACAGCAGTTAACGTCCAGATGATGGTCTTTGGAAACATGGGTTTTGACTCTGGAACCGGCGTGGGCTTCACGCGCAATCCCTCGACTGGTGTCAAGGAGTACTACGGTGAGTACCTCTTGAATGCTCAGGGAGAGGATGTTGTAGCCGGCATTCGTACTCCCAAGCCTATTATCGAGATGGAGAAGGAACTTCCTCAAGTCTTTGAAGAACTCAAAAGGGTTTACGAGATTCTCGAGAAGCACTATAAAGATATGCAGGACTTTGAGTTCACCATAGAGCGCGGCAAACTCTATCTTCTCCAGACTCGTACCGGCAAGCGTACTGCTCAAGCGGCCATAAAGATTGCTGTGGATATGGTGCGGGAAGGGCTCATCGATGAAAAGACGGCAGTGAAGAGGGTTGAGCCTAATCAGATCAACCAGCTCCTCCATCCGCAAATCGACCGCAGTCAACCCCTTAAGGTTTTGGCCAAGGGGTTGCCTGCTTCGCCCGGTGCAGCTTCCGGTAAGGTGGTCTTTGATGCCGATGAGGCAGAGAAACACGGCAATGCTGGGGAAAGAGTCATTCTGGTTCGTCCCGAGACCACTCCCGATGATATCCATGGGGTTGTGGCGGCTCAGGGAGTTCTAACCAGCCGTGGAGGGATGACGAGCCACGCTGCCGTTGTTGCCCGGGGTATGGGTAAACCCTGTGTGGCTGGATGCGAAGCCATAAAGATCGACCTTGACCGACGGGAATTCACTGTCAATAGTGTCACCGTTAGAGAGGGTGACTACATCACCATTGATGGAAGCACCGGTGAGGTTATCCTGGGGCAGGTGAGGACCATTCCACCACAGCTCTCTGAAGAGTTCAGACACCTCCTCTCTTGGGCGGATAAATTCCGTAAACTCGGTGTACGAGCCAATGCCGATACCCCAGTGGATGCCAAGAAGGCTCTGGAGTTTGGCGCTGAGGGTATCGGTCTTTGCCGAACGGAGCACATGTTCATGGCCCCGGACCGTCTCCCCTGGGTTCAGAAGATGATCATGGCCCAGACTTTGGAAGAGCGCAAGGAAGCCCTGGCACACATCGAGCCCATGCAGAAAGGTGACTTCAAGGAGATCTTCCGTATCATGGAAGGAAAACCGGTTACCATTCGACTCATCGATCCACCACTTCATGAATTCTTGCCCAAGCTCGAGGACCTTCTGGTGGAGGTGACCACGTTGCGGACCAAGGGTGTTACTGGTCCCGAGCTTGAGGAGAAGGAGAAACTCCTCAAGATTGTGCGCAATCTCCACGAGGCTAACCCCATGATGGGTCTTCGGGGGTGTCGTCTGGGTATCCTGTATCCCGAGATCGTGGAAATGCAGGTGCGGGCCATTATTGAGGCAGCCTGTGAGCTCACTAAAGAGGATGTCAAAGTTATTCCGGAAATCATGATTCCTCTTGTGGGTCACAAAAACGAGATTAAACTCCTCAAGGAGAAGCTCGACGAGGTGGCTCAAAGGGTTATACAAGAACAGGGTGTGTCCATCAATTACAGTTTTGGAACAATGATCGAGGTCCCGCGAGCAGCTTTGGTGGCTGACCAGATTGCCGAATATGCCGAGTTTTTCTCTTTCGGGACGAATGACCTCACCCAGATGACCTTCGGGTACAGCCGGGACGATGCTGAGGGTAAGTTCCTCTTCTTTTACGAGGAAAACGGCATCTTGCCTGAGGATCCTTTCCAGGTTCTCGACCAGGAAGGTGTGGGGCAGCTCATGCAGATGGGGGTGGAGAGAGGTCGCAAGACTCGTCCCAACTTGAAATGCGGTATCTGCGGCGAGCACGGTGGGGAACCGAAATCCGTGGTCTTCTGCCACAAGGTTGGATTGAACTATGTGAGCTGTTCACCTTTCCGAGTGCCTATTGCCCGACTTGCTGCAGCCCACGCCGCTCTGGAAGACGTGGAAAAGGAAGCCAAGTTCAATCTGTGAGAGGAACAGGCGGGAACCACCCGCCTGCCTTGAGGTTTATGGTGGATATACAGAGCATTAAACATTTTTGGGAAGAAAAGGAGAGAGAACTTCTCTCTCCTTTTGCTACATTGAGCACGAAGAGCCGGGGAAGAGCGAAGGCGGAGGAGGAGTGTGAGTTACGGACCTGCTTTCAGCGGGACCGGGACCGCATTCTCCACAGTAAGTCCTTCCGCCGCCTGAAACACAAAAGCCAGGTCTTTCTGAGTCCTGAGGGAGATCACTACAGAACTCGTCTCACGCATACTCTGGAGGTGGCGCAGATTGCCCGAACTATCGCACGAGCACTGCGCCTCAATGAAGATTTGGTCGAGGCCATAAGTCTTGGGCATGACTTGGGACATACCCCTTTTGGACACGCTGGCGAAGAGGCATTGAATGAAGTACATCCTGGGGGGTTCAAGCACAACGAACAGAGCCTCCGGGTAGTGGATTTTTTGGAGCGGGATGGAGAGGGGTTGAACCTCACCTTTGAGGTGAGAGATGGCATTGTGAAGCACTCTAAAACCCGCCTCATGGACTTTGCAGCTTTTTCGCTTGATCTTCCTGCCACTTTGGAGGGACAGGTAGTGCGTTGGGCAGACATCGTAGCCTATGTGAACCATGATATCGATGACGCCCTGCGGGCTCGAGTCATCCGCCCTGAGGAACTTCCTCAAAGAGCCATTGCTCTTCTTGGGAAAACTCACAGAGAGCGCATCAACACCATGGTTCGAGACATTATCCTTGAGAGCTTTGATTGTCCCGGAATTCGCATGAGTGAACCGGTAAAGGAAGCCACCGAAACCCTTCGCAACTTTCTCTTTGAGCGGGTGTACTTTGGTCCGGAGCAGTGGGAAGAGCGGGAGAAAGCCAAACGACTGGTGGAGCGTCTCTATGAATTCTTTCTCGTCCATCCTGAAATCCTTGAGAAAGAATATGCCCCTGCCCAGGGACGCAGAGAGGATCTGGGAATTGTCATTTGTGACTTTATTTCTGGCATGACGGATCGCTATGCCCTGTACATGTATCGGAAGTACTTTATTCCCTCTTCGTGGCCGCAAGAGGGATGGAAAATCCATTGAGGGAGGTGTCACACGATGGGAGGAGTGATCTACTTTACTCCGATTGTTGGTTTGATCGCCGTACTCTTTGCTCTCACTCTCATTCGCCGTATTGACTCGTACAGTCCTGGGAACGAAAGGATGCAGGAGATTTCTCGGGCCGTTCAGGAAGGCGCCATGGCTTTCCTGAGGCGGGAATACAGTTTCCTTTTGATTTTTGTGGTAGTAATGTTTGTGGTTCTGGGTTTTGCCCGGGGTTGGATCACTGCCGGGTGTTTCGTTGTGGGAGCCTTTTGTTCCATCATGGCTGGGTTTGTGGGCATGCGGGTGGCCACTCGCAGTAATGCTCGCACAGCTCAGGCAGCTATCCAGGGTGCCAATCCTGCCCTCCGGGTGGCTTTTTCATCTGGGGCAGTCATGGGAATGTGTGTGGCGGGCTTTGGACTTTTAGGTCTTGGAATTCTCTACGCCATCATCCGGGATGCCCAAATCATCAACGGTTTTGCCCTGGGAGCAAGTTCAGTGGCCCTCTTTGCCCGCGTAGGAGGTGGTATCTACACCAAAGCTGCTGATGTAGGAGCAGATCTTGTAGGAAAGGTTGAAGCGGGTATTCCTGAAGATGACCCTCGTAATCCGGCTGTCATTGCCGACAACGTGGGGGACAATGTCGGTGACGTCGCTGGAATGGGGGCAGATCTTTTTGAGTCTTATGTGGGCTCTATCATTGCGGCTATGATTCTTGGGGCTTCCCTGGCCCAGAACATTGCCGGACTCCTCTATCCTCTTCTTGTGGCCGGCCTTGGAGTTATTGCTTCCATTATCGGGACGTTCTTTGTGAATGCCAAGGATGAGAAGGGACTTGCCGCAGCCCTGAACCGTGGAACGTATGCCAGTGCTCTCCTTGTTGTGGTTTTCAGCTTTGTTGCTTCACTCCTTCTTTTTGGGGGAGTTGGTCCTTTTGTGGCGACGGTGGCAGGACTTGTGGCCGGGGTAGCCATTGGTCTTCTTTCAGAGTACTATACCTCGAGCCACTTCAAACCTACCCGGGAGCTTGCTCAAGCGTCTCAAACCGGTGCGGCCACAACCATCATTAATGGTCTTGCTCTGGGTATGGAGAGTACTGTTTTGCCTCTTCTCATCATCTGCGGAGCCATCCTTGTGGCTTACTGGGCAGCGGGGATGTATGGTGTGGCCATCGCCGGTCTTGGGATGCTCTCCATTACCGGAATGGTGGTATCGGTTGATGCCTATGGACCGGTAGCGGACAACGCCGGGGGTATCGCCGAGATGGCTGGCTTGGGACATGAGGTTCGCAAAATTACGGATTCCCTTGATGCTTTGGGGAACACAACAGCAGCCATCGGGAAAGGTTTTGCCATTGGTTCTGCGGCCTTGACCGCCATGGCTCTTTTTACTGCCTATGGGCAGACAGTAGGACTTAAAGTCATCGATCTTGCTCACCCACACACGGTGGTAGGACTCTTCATAGGTGGTATGATGCCTTTCCTCTTCTCTTCTTTGGCCCTCAGGGGAGTGGGGAGGGCGGCATTTCAGATGGTCGAGGAAGTACGGCGGCAATTCCGGGAAATCAAAGGGCTTATGGAAGGGAAAGCTCGCCCGGATTACGCTCGCTGTGTGGATATAAGTACGAGGGGGGCTATTTCCCGGATGATCCTTCCAGGAATTCTTGCCGTTGTGGTGCCCCTTGTTGTTGGTCTCATCTTGGGGAAGGAAGCCCTGGGTGGGCTTCTGGCTGGAGCCATCATAAGTGGTTTGATGCTTGCCGTTATGATGGCCAACTCCGGTGGGGCTTGGGACAACGCGAAAAAGTATATTGAGGCAGGGAACCTGGGCGGAAAGGGAACACCCACTCATGCCGCAGCGGTTGTGGGCGATACGGTTGGCGATCCTTTCAAGGATACGGCTGGTCCTTCTTTGAACATCCTCATCAAGCTCATGTCGATCGTGGCACTTGTTTTTGCTCCTCTCTTCATGCGGTGAGAATGACCCGGAGAGGCTTGGCCTCTCCGGGTACTCCTTGAGGGTGAGAACGTGTTTATTCCCGAGGAGTACCTTGAGGAGATCAAGTCTCGCATTGATATTGTGGGGCTCATCTCCGAGTATGTGGAGTTACGACCCTCCGGTCGTAACTTTCGTGCTCTCTGTCCCTTTCACGAAGAGAAAACCCCGTCCTTCACTGTTTCGCCGGAAAAGGGCCTCTTTCACTGCTTTGGCTGTGGGGTGGGAGGGAATATTTTCACTTTTGTGATGCGAGTGGAGCGCCTCACCTTTCCCGAGGCGGTGGCCTTTCTTGCCCGAAAGTGTGGTGTGGAATTACCCTCAAGCCTTGAGGGGGCGTCTCCCGCTTTTCGGGAAAGAGAGCGTCTTGTACAGCTTCTTGAAGCAGCGAATTGCTACTATCGGACCTGCCTTGAAGAAGGAAAGACCGAGGAGAGCCGGAGGGCTTGGGAATACCTCTTCAAGATTCGGGGACTGCAGCGGGATACCGTAGAGACTTTTTCTTTGGGTTTTTCTCCCTTTCCTGGAAAAGAGATAGTAGCAAGACTTTTGAAGGAGGGGTTCTCAGGCCAGGAAATAGTTAAAAGCGGTATTGGTGCCCTCACACGACGGGGAGAGCTTCTTGATAGGCTCAGGGGGAGGATTACCTTTGCCCTCTGTGACCATCAAGGGAAGGTTGTGGGCTTTGCCGGGAGGATTCTTGGAGAAGGAGAGCCAAAATACCTCAACACCGCCGAGACTCCCCTTTTCACCAAGGGGCACCATCTCTATGGACTTTCTGTTGGTAAGGAGGCCATTCTTAAAGAAGGCTATGCCCTCTTGGTCGAAGGATACATGGATTGCTTGGCACTCTTTGAACAGGGGATTCGTAACTGTGTCGCCTCTATGGGAACATCTCTCACCCGGGAACAGGCGGGCCTTCTCAGGCGATATGCAGAGAGGGTGGTACTCTGTTACGACGCCGATCAGGCAGGACAGGCGGCTACTGCCCGGGGGATGATGGTGCTGTACGAACGGGGATTCGTGGTGGATATTGTGACCCTGCCTTCTCCACACGATCCGGACAGTTTTTTGCGGGAGAGGGGAAAGGAAGAGTTTTTGCAACTCCTTGCTCATGCTTCGTCATTTTTTGATTACTTCCTGGAATTATTACTCAAAACGTGTGGTTATAATTCTCTGGAATCGAAGGCTAAAGTCATACGAGGCATGGCTCCATTTTTTGAGGCTATAAAGGAACCGATAGAGCGAGCTCTACGAATTAGGGCTTTGGCTCAAAGGGTTGGTGTCGACGAGATTCTGGTTGAGCGAATATTGAGGAGAGAAGATTTCACGGTACCTCAGGAGACGCTTCCTCGTGCTTCTTTTGAACCGGGGTGGCTCAAGGCGGAGAAAATGCTCCTTCGGGCATGTTTTGATGATTTGGCCTTGCGGGGGAGGATCTTTGAGGTTGTTGACCGAGAACATTTTGTGAAGCCCGAGCACCGCCGGATATTTCAAGCTATGTTGACCCTTTCAGGACGGAAGGATTTTTCTCTGTCAGAACTCGTGGACGTTTTTAGGGGAGAGGAAGCCATTCAGGCCCTCATCGCCGAAGTGGCCTCAAGGGAGGACCTTGATTGCGCTACTCGGGAAGATTTGGTGGAGGACCTCGTCCGCCAAGTGAAGCTTTCGGCTTTAGAGCAGAAGATAAAAGCCCTTCGGGAGGAGCTTCGCCACTCTGAGGACTCGGAGGGGTGGAGGCAGTATCATGCCCTTCTGCAGGAAAGGGAGAAACTGCGGAGAACCACCTGAGAGAGGAGCGGGGTAACCTTGAGCGGGAACGGGAAAAAGAAGACCTCTCAAGACATAACTTCCCTCTTGGAGAGCGGGAAGCGAAAGGGATATGTAACCTTTAAGGAGCTTGACGACCTCCTGGGCGACGATGCCATTAATGTGGACAAGCTTGACGATGTTTATGACACCCTGTCGGAGCTTGGGATTGAAGTTTCGGATGAAGAAAGTCTCCGGGAAGAAACACCAAGCCTGGAAGCAGAGGACTGGCAGATCGAGGACGTCCGGGGCATCGGAGTGGACGACCCGGTAAAAATGTACCTTAAGGAGATTGGCCAGGTTCCGCTTTTGACTCCCGAAGAAGAGGTGGAGTTGGCCAGGCGTATCGAACAGGGAGACATAGAAGCGAAGAAGAAACTCGTTGAGGCCAATTTGCGCCTGGTGGTGAGCATCGCTAAAAGGTACGTAGGGCGGGGAATGCTCTTTTTGGACCTCATCCAGGAAGGGAATTTGGGACTTATTCGTGCCGTGGAGAAGTTCGACTACCGTAAGGGCTACAAATTCAGTACTTACGCCACCTGGTGGATTCGTCAGGCCATCACCCGAGCCATTGCGGATCAGGCCCGCACCATCCGCATTCCTGTACACATGGTGGAGACTATCAACAAACTGGTTCGTACCAGTCGCCAGTTGACGCAGGAACTGGGTCGGGAACCGACTCCGGAAGAGATTGCTGGGAGAATGGGCATCACCCCTGAAAAAGTTCGAGAGATTCTTAAAACAGCTCAAGAGCCCCTGTCTTTAGAAACCCCCATTGGGGAGGAAGAAGATAGTCACCTTGGTGACTTTATTGAGGACACCGGCATTATGGCGCCTCCTCAGGCTGCGTCGTATTCTCTCTTGAAAGAGCAACTTGAGAATGTCCTCAACACTCTGACAGAGCGGGAAAGAAAGGTACTGAAACTCCGCTTTGGTCTTGAGGATGGAAAACCTCACACTCTTGAGGAAGTTGGCCAGATCTTCGGTGTAACTCGGGAGCGGATTCGCCAGATCGAGGCCAAAGCTCTGCGCAAGCTTCGCCATCCCAGCCGCAGTAAAAAGCTTCGAGACTATCTTGACGAGACGGAATGAGGTTTTTATAATCTGTACTTGAACCGCTCCTCGGTAGCTCAACGGTGGAGCATCCGGCTGTTAACCGGAGGGTTGCAGGTTCGAATCCTGCCCGAGGAGCCAAAGTTTTTGAGGAGGCTTCTTGTTCTTCCCTTTCTTTTCTGAATGTCAAAATCCCTTCATTGCTTTTGGCTTGATCTTTTAGAACCCCTGCTCTTTCGATACTCCTACCTGCATTACGTCCCTTTATTCGTTGTATTTCCTCGCTTACTGCCGCAACTCGCAGCAGCGTTTTGTCGATTGCTTCTCCTGTGGTATAAATTTTTGGGACGGCCTGTGAATAAGGTGAGGTTTTTTCGGAATTTCAAGTTATTCGAGGTTTTTGTTCTTGCGGTAGAAAAGGGGGCAGATGAGGTGTCGGGTGTGTTAGAGGGTCTCTGAGCCTTGAATGTTTTGGAAGGGGGTTCTTTCTGTGCGCGAGAAAATTCTCTTAGCAATTAGCGTGATTGTTGTGCTTTTGGGGTTTTGCACATTTTCTTCTTTTTGTGAAGACGAAATCCTGGAAATAGCCTTTATTAGGCCGACGTGGGAGCTGTACTACCAGTATGCTGCTCAAGTCGCTGAGATGGCGGGAAAAAAATTGGGGGTGAAAGTGACTACGTGTACCTCAAATCTTGACCCAGCACAGGAATTGGCGAGCATTCAGGATGCTATATCCCGGGGCATCGACGGCATACTTATCTACGCGGTTTCTCTTTCTTCTGCACAGGCTGCGGTTGATGCGGCAAATGAAGCAGGTGTTCCTATTTTCTTCCTGGAGAGCGGGTATCGCTCTGACATTTTATCGAAGTCTGCAGGGTGTATGCAGACCAACTTCAGGGAGCTCGCTCGACCCCTTGGTGAGTGGATGGCGGAAAACATCACCAATGGGAAAATCGCCATCGTTGAGGGAACTCCGGGAAGAGGTGACGCAGAAGCCTATACGGAGGGATTCTTGGAAGGTCTTTCGAAAAATCCTAACCTCACGGTGGTAGCTCGGATATCTGCCGAATGGAATCGCCAAAAGGCCGATAGAGCCGCTACGGACATTTTGACCGCTTATCCTGATCTTGCGGGAATGTTTGTTCAAAACGAAGACATGGCTGTGGGGGTAGTCAACGCCCTAAAGCGCCTTGGAAAACTGAAGCAAGTCAAAGTGGTGTCCCAAAACGGCGCTCCCTTTGCCACATATCTCATAAAAGAGGGGGAAATTCAACTTACACATGCCAATCCTCCATCTGTGGCCGCAGTTATGGCTCTCCGAATCCTTCTTGGGGTAATAAAGGGTGAAATCCAACCCGGTCAGCTCTACTGGACACCAACCCAGCTTATCTCGAAAGAGAACCTGAGCAGGGCTTATCGCTGGAATGCTACCGGGGAGGAGGTCGAAGAATGGCTCAGACTCCCTCTTCCTGAGCCCGTCATCCCTTTGCCCGAGTCGTGAGGAGCAGGAGATGGGTACGAAAGCCCAGGTCCTACGTCCTGGGCTTTTTATTTTCATCCCCCACGGTCGTCACCTGTGGCCTGATTGGCCATGCTTCCTGACCCTTTGTCGTTCCCCTCGTCTTTTAGGAAGTAAGGTTTTGCGTGTTTGCCTTGAGCACTTGCGGTCTGTCTGGGCCCAACCAAAATCAGTATCCCCCTGAAACCACCAGGACCTGACCGGTGACAAAGCTTGCCTCTTCAGAGGCAAAATAGAGCACCGCGTGGGCCACGTCTTGCGGGGTTCCCAGGCGCCCGGCGGGAATGCGCTTGATGACCTTGGGGATTTCTTCAGAGGGTGTAGCGGCGTGGAAGAGCTCGGTTTCGATTTTTCCAGGGGCTACGACGTTCACCGTGATGCCGTGTGACGCATAGGCTCGGGCCAGGGCTTTGCTGTAGGGAATGAGGGCACCTTTTGTTGCTGCGTAGTGGGCTCCAGAAGTTCCACCAGTCAAAGCAGCAGTAGAGGAGATGTTAATGATCCGACCCCATTTCTTAGCAATCATGCCTTGCAGGGCTAAAGCACAGGTTAAGAACACTCCTCTGACGTTCACGGCATACAGTCGGTCCCAGAGGGCCTCGTTGATGGAGAGGGGATCCTGGTCCTCAAGCTGGGCCATAGCGGCGTTGTTGACAAGGATGTCGACGGGACCAAAGTGTTTTTTGATGGTTTCAAAAATCCGTTCCACTTCGGATCGTGAGGAGACATCTCCTTGCACAAGAAGTACTTTGGCCCCTAAGCTTTGGGCCTTTTCGGCCACTTCTTGCGCTTCTTTTTCCTTAGTGTGGTAGTGGACTACAAGGCGCACTCCAAAAGGAGCAAAGCCCAAAGCGATTCCCCGTCCGATACCCCGGCTTCCTCCAGTGACGAGTACCACTCGATCCCTTTGTATCGTCACATTGCCACCCCCAAAAGGCATTCTATCATGGAGTTCTCTCGGGGAAAAAGATTTGCCGTCCTTTATTGCGTTTGGAAGTGTGCCGATGGGCCTCTTCCGGTTGTTTGATATCGGTGCTTTGGCCTTGACAGCCAGGGGATTATGCCTTAACGTTATTGTCACAAACATCGTGATGCTGGGATCACCTGTACCCTTCAGGGTGGGTCCCGTTAGTGTGGAGGCGCGTGTTTTTCTGGATTGCGCAATGTGGCGTACCCCAGGGCGACGGGGGTAACGGTCAATGATGAGTGTAGTACAGAAGTCGGAGGAAGCAGGGGAACTCTGGAGGGATTTTCTCCGCAAAAGGGACGCTTCCTCTCGAGAAAAGCTTATTGAACACTATCTTTATCTCGTGAAGATTGTGGTCGGCCGTATTCTCTATCTCCTCCCTCCTTACATCGATCAGGAAGACCTTGAAGGATATGGGGTGATTGGCCTCATTCAAGCTCTGGACCGCTTTCGACCGGAGCGGGGAGTTCGTTTTGAGACCTATGCCTTCTCCCGTATCAGGGGAGCAATACTCGATTATCTTCGCAGCCTTGATCCCCTCACTCGGGGAGAAAGACAGGATCTTCGGCGAGTTCTCGAAGCCTGGAGAGCCTGGGAGGAGGAAAAGGGGAAAGAACCCACCCTTGAGGACCTCTCCCAGGTTACCGGTCTTTCTCTTCAAGAAATCACCTGGCTTGTAGAACGGGGAAAGCCAACCCTTTTTTTTGAGGCAGAGGAATCCCTGGGAGAGGGAGGAGGGGATTTTGATCCCTTGGCCATTCTTGAAGACAGGGAACTCATGGAATACCTTGGAAAGCTCATTGATGAACTTCCAGAGCGGGAGCGCCTTATTCTCACCCTTTACTACTTCGAAGGCCTGACTCTGCGGGAAATTGGGGAAATCGTTTCTCTGAGCGGAGCACGAGTTTGCCAAATCCTTACGAAAACTATTTTACGCTTGCGGGTGCGTTTAAGGGAATGGGAAGAGAGGGAAGGAGAATCAAAGGAGAAAGGGCTTTTTGATAAGCCAGAGCGAGACGTTTTTCGGCTTTTTGTTCCCGGTGAAAGATATGGACAGAAACAGGGTGAAAATCCCCC
>FMJZ01010328.1_pt1 | contig 17197 bp, 13 predicted proteins | sample 1987881 | NCBI WGS metagenome assembly FMJZ01 (sample SAMEA4378227, study PRJEB15110) | soil metagenome | biome: soil; feature: Field; material: Soil | place: India | collected 2015-03-11 | depth 0 m
TCCCTTTGGAGTAGCATCCCTTGCATTGTTTAAAATATTAAGAAATACCTGTTGCAACTGAATGTCATTTGCCAAAACTTTAGGCAGTCCAAACATAAGTTTTTTTATAATGCTGATTCCATCCTTTCTCAATTGAGGTTCAACTAAAACTAATGTGCTTTCTATAATCTCATTCAAGTTGCACTCCTTTCTCTCATCGGAAGAAATTCTTGAAAAGTTCAAAAGAGTATAAATTAAATTGGAAATTCTCCTGGCATGGGATTTTATAATTTTCAAGTCTTCTATCACTTCAGGTGGCAAATTTTTCCCCTCTGCTTCAAGAATCAAGCAATCGCATCTGCTTATTATGGTTCCCACAGGGTTATTTATCTCGTGACTTAATCCTGCCAGCAGGGTTCCTAAGGAGGCAAGTTTTTCCGAGTGAATAAGTTTTTCAAAGGTATCCTTTAATTCATTCTTTATTTCATCTATCTTCATTTTCAGAAAGGATATTTCAATTCTTTGTTGATTCGATCTTTCTTCAAGAAAATTTGCATAGTTTATGATTTTTTTTTATTCCATCCTCAGGAAAATTTGCAAATTCTTTTCCTCTTTTTCTCTTGAAATTCCTTATGGGAGCTATAAATTTATTCTTCAAAATGAAAAAACTAACAAAAGGAAGGGGGCAGGAAGTTAATAAAAACAATAAAATCAAATAAGAGTCTATGCCTTTTTTATAATTATCATGGATAGCAAATTTTAACAACATGGCACCAGTATTCTCTCCCTTCATTTCATGGCACCTAAAACATCTCTTATTATCTTTTAATGGAACTACCGATAAATATCTCCTCTCCCCTGCTTTGCTCCTTAAAGAAATCCTTTCACTTTTGCCATCTTTCAATGCTTTAATAATTCCAGAATTTTGAATCTGAGATCTGAGCTCTCTTGGCTCTGAAGAGGAAACCACCAATCCATATGAATTTATTATGTATATCTTTTCCAATCCAGTTTTTTGATTGAATTCATTTTTCAGTTTTGAGAGATCCCTTTCCATTCCGTGAAAGTTAATATAGTCAACGATTGTTTTTTTGAAATGTTCTTCTTGCACTTCCATGAGATTTTCTAATGCAGATTCTCTTAGTTTTTTTGCTGAAAAATAATTCAATAAGACTACAAAGAGCATCAAAAAATATAATATAAAGGGAATGTAAAGGAGAAATTTGAATGGAGAAAAATAAAATTTTCCTTTCTTCATAATAATTAATTTAATTTTAGATTGAAAAATTTTCCAAGTCAAACATCCGCTTTTTTACGCCTTTTTTCCAAAAGTTTCTTGTAAAGATTTTCCTGAGATTGAACCATAAATACTGCTTCAAATTCTTTAAGCTTTTTTCTTCCTTCCTTTACAAACTTTTCTCTTAGCTCATGGTTTTCAACTATTTCTGAAATTTTCTCAGAGGCAGAATGAAGGTCGTGGGGTTTGAAGGTGAAGCCATTTATTCCATCTTCTACAAATTCCTTATTTCCATCAACATCGGTCACAACCATTGGAACTCCAGATGCATATGCTTGAGGGATGACCTGTGGAAGACCTTCCCAGAGGGAGGTTAAGACAAAAACATCTACAATCTTGAAAATTTCCTCCACATCTTTCCTCCATCCAAGAAGGGAAAAGTTCTCTTTTAACTCTAATTTTTCTATTTCCTCTTCTATTCTCTCTCTCAGCTCTCCATCTCCAATCATTATAAAGTGCACATCATCCCTTGAATCCTTTAAAATTCTTGCAATTCTTACAAAATCAAGGGGAGCCTTCTGGGGTTTAAAGCATGCAACCATTCCAATTATTTTTTTATCAAGGGGAATTCCAAGCTCTATTTTTTTCTTTTCAGCATCTACACTAGCGTTTAAAAATTTTTCAATTTCAACACCACTTCTTATTATTGATGCCTGTCCCTTTTTGATAATCCCCAATTTCCTACCCTTCTCAAGATTATTCTTTGAAACACATATGAAATGAGTTGTAACTAAAGATGTAATTCTTTCAAGGAATATAAAGAGCCACCTTACTGGAAGGGGATGAAAGGGGCTGAACCCGAATCCATGGATTGTATGAATTCTAACTTTCACTCCCGCAAAAAAACCTGCCCATCTTCCAAGAATACCCGCCTTTGAACTGTGGGTGTGGATTATCTTAGGTTTTATTTTTTTTAAAATAATAGTTAGTTTTATAAGGGCAATAAAATCAAAAAATGGATTTATACTCCTTTGCATCTCCCTCACGAAAATTGCCCTTTCTCCAAGTAATTCCTTTGCCTCACCGTCAAGAATCCCCTCCTCTCCTGATATTAGAAATGTTTGAAATTTTGATGGGTCGAGATTTGAAACTGTAAAAAGAGTGTTTTTCTGAGCCCCTCCAAGCTCAAGTTTAGTTATGATGTGACAAACTTTGATTCTCATATAATCTTTTTAATTTTTTCAGCCACTTCCTTACCGAGAAGAAAAGACCTTTCCATTGAAAGATAATCCCAGCTACCGTATCTTCCTGTGGAGATTATTTTATTCTTCTCAAGAAAAGATAGGATTTCAGGAAGTTTCCTTTTCCTGAATTTGTCAAATATTACATATGCGTAAGGAATTTCAATTAACTCAAAGAACTGAATATCCTCCTTTCTTTCAATAATGTTAAGCTTTCTCAAAAGGGCAAAAAGTTCAAGATAAATAGAATCCTTTGAAACCATTGAACCATGAAGATGGGATATTTCAGAAAATACAGGAATGAGAGGCTCCTTTTTTAAGGAATAAAATCCGATTCTGTAAAAGGGAGTCCACTCCTCAGGAATGTAAATCCAATCAATATTCTCAAAATCCATCCCTTTAACAATGGCATTGGCAACAGCTACAGATATAAATCTGAATTTAGAAACAGCTTTTTTTATTGAAGAGGGAGCCTCTTTTAAAGAATTTACCAGTTCAGGGAGAGGGATTGTAGAGATAAGAAAATCATATTTTATGGAAGTTCCGTCCTTGAAATATAAAACTCTTTTCTTTGGGTCTATATTTTCTATTTCCCTTTGAGTATAAACTTTTTCCTTAAACCCATCCATTATTTTTAGAGGGAATCTACCAATCCCTTCCACTGGATAGTAAATAACTGGATTATAACCAAGACCCTTTATAATTTCTCCAAGAGCAGACTTTAAGACATCCTCCCATTTTGGGACAGGGATACCCCATTCGCACCATTCATAACTCAAAGATTCAAGGGGATAAATCCAGAATTTTGAGTTGTAAGGGGAAAGGAAAGATTTACAAATCCCCTCTCCGAAATTTATTTTAAGCCATTCTCTAAAATTGGAAGGTTTTTTCTTTTTCCTAAAGGAAACCTCAATAAAATCCCTCACACACTCAAATTTTTCCTGATAGGAAAGAAGGGAGAGATTTGCCTGAAAGGGATAGGGAATAAGTTTTCCATCCTTAAGTATGGAAGCTTTCCTTTCCCATTTTTTGAGATTTTCACCAAAGAGACCTTTAAGGATATCGAGAAAATACTGGTCTTTTCCATGGATGAAATGACCTCCGTAATCAAGATAAAAATCTCCAACTTTTATTGAACGGGCAAGTCCTCCAGGTTCCTTTTCCTTTTCAAAAATTTTAAATTCAAGATTTCCGAGATGATAACCAACGCTTAAACCTGTTATTCCTGCTCCAGCAATGACTATTTCCTTCATAAATCAAACCCTCGCTCTGGAAAGAACTATCCAACCAGCAATTGAGAAAACAACTAAAAAAGAAAAAGAAATTGCTGAGAAATAAAAAGAGAAGAGAACGTTTAATATCCCTGTTATTCCTGAAATTAACGAAAGAATATAGAAAACCCCAACAGTTTTTCTAACAGAAAAATTGTAGAGAGATTTAAGACGGATGGAAGTGTGGTCTCTGCTACCTTTAAAAGGAGATCCCCCTCTTGAAAGTCTTTTGAAGAAAAGGAAAACAGTCTCAAAGATGGGAATCCATAGAACAAAGAAAGGTGCTATGAAACTGAATTTATTAATCTTTGTGTAATCCAGCATAATTGAAATGGAAGAGATTATAAATCCGAGAAAAAGGGAGCCTGAGTCTCCCATAAAAATTGATGCAGGATTGTAATTGTAATTCAAGAAACCGAGACATGCTCCTGAAAGAGCCATGGAGATTATAGCAACAGAATGATTTTCAGTTATGAGTGCAATTATAAAAAAAATACTGGCAACAATGAAAGCAATTCCTGCTGAAAGTCCGTCCATAACATCTATTAGGTTAAAAGCATTAATAATACCAATCATCCAGAGGAATGTAAGGGGAATTGAGAGATATTCTGGGATGAACCATAGCTTTATATAAAGTCCACTCTTTATAAGAATATAAACAGCAAGAATCTCACCTATAAACTTTATCCTTGGAGAAAGCTTACCGATATCGTCTATTAGTCCTAGAGTCATAATTATACTACCTCCAAAAAGAATTCCGAGGATCTCTTTGCTGAACTCAAAGATAAGAGAGAGGGCAAGAAGGAATGAAAGAAATATGCTCAATCCGCCAAGATAGGGGATTGCTTCTCCATGTAATTTCAGAACCCCATCGGGTTTATCCACTATTCCAAACTTAATTCCTGCATTTCTTGCAATTGGTGTTCCATAAAGGGAAAAAAGGAGAGAAATAATAAAAACAAGGGGGAAAATTATAACTTCCATCATCTCTTTAAAAATCTCTCAAGATAATTTGAAAGCTCTGATATTCTATTTTTATACGAATATTTTTCACAGTCAAAAGAATTTCTCATTGTAACTTTCTTTTTCTCTTCAAATTCTTTACACCACTTTAAAATTGTTTCCCTTATTTCAGTCTCATTTTTGCAAATTTTTCCAATCTCTGCCCTTTCAAGAAATTTTCCGCCCTCATCCTCCCCAACAACAAGGACAGGTTTCCTTGAACCAATATAAGAGAATATTTTCCCTTTAATAGGATTTTCAGTAGTTTTTTCGGGATTTTTTATGGAAAAGAAAAGAAGGGCAGATGAGCTCATCTGTTCTCTAATACTTTCTATGTAGGGAATCTGAGGATTTATCTCAATGGGAAGATCAGAAAAATCTTTAAACCATTTTCTAATCTCAAGATAATTATAAGAGAAAAATTTTACTTTTATACTTCCAAGGATGCCTTCATTTTTCATTTTTTTAAGGGCGGATAGAAAAGGTTTGAAATCCTGATAGGGATAAAGATGTCCTGTGTATGTTAAAGTAAAAATTTCATAAGGTGTAAATTCTCCTTCAAAATCCTCTTCATCGAAAAAATGGGAAAACAGAAAAACTTCTTTCCCGTGGCTCTCTTTTAATTTGGAACATAAAAGCTCAGAAACAGAAATAAGGGAAACCGCTCTTTTCATTACTCTTTTTTCCAGCAATCTCTCAACAATGGAAAGGGGGAATCCTCTTTTAAAATAGTAATTTTCACTCCAGAGGTCCCCGAACTCTGCAATCCATGGAATATTGAACTCTCTGGACAGCTTTGAAGCAAGGAGATTGGATGGGTAGGGTGGCGAGAAACTTAATATAATTGAAAATTCTTTCTCAGAAAGGATTTCTCTTCCGACCCTTAAAGCTTTCCCACACCATTTTAAAAATCTATCCTGAAAATTTACAAATTTTCTAAGAAAAGGGGGTTTTTTTAAGCTTAATGGAATTGAATGGGATCCTTTTTCAAATTTTACCCTCAATATATTCTCTTCTTTAATTTCAACAGGAAGCCCCTTTTCAAGATTCAATCCCTCAGCTGTAAGAACATAAACCTCCCACCCTTCCCTTTCCAGATACTTTGAAATTTTTGATGCTCTGATAGCTCTCATGTTTAAAAATGGAGGGAAATAAACTGTTATAATTAAAATCTTTCTCATGTTATAACAGATTTGTAAGCCTTCAATGTCTCTTTTGTAATTGAACTCCATTCCATACCTTCCGGAGGATCCCATTGAGCCCTTTCAATCTCTATCCACTTTAGGGCATCTTTTAGAACCTCAGGAGAAAGCTCATCAAAGGTCATAACCCAATCCTTCCCAAACCTTCTTTTCATCTCTTCTCCTGTCAATTTTTCAGAAACGAGGACAGGGGTGTTGTAGGAGAGGGCAAGGATAACAGAGGATGAGTTAAAAACCTCCTTCTGGGGTAGAACCATTATATCAGCGGATTTCATGAAAATTTCAATTTCTCCATTGGGAACAAATCTAAGGACAAGTTTTATTCTCCGGTCTCCTGAAGATGCTTTTTCTATATCTTCTTTAATTTTTTCATTAAAAGGTTTCCCAACAATGAGCAGGATTAAATTTCCATTATTCAATTTTTTGAAAGAGTTGATCAGGGAAAAAACTTTTTTGTAATTTCTTATCAATCCGAAATAGAGTATAACTTTTTTATCTGGAGGGATTGAAAATTTCTTTCTTGCAGATTCTTTGTTTAAGGTATCAGGATAAAAATTTCTGTAATGACCAATCGGGATTATAAAACCTTTTTTTCCTTGAATTTCAGGGAGTGTTTTCTTCGCAATTGAATCCGCTTCTTCCGAAAGACTTATGTAGCCGTCAATCATACGGACAAAAAATTTACGGAAAAAATTCTCCAGTTTAGGATGATAATTCTCGTGGCTCTTTAAATTATGCACTGTCCAGAAAATCTTTGTTTTTTTTATTCGGGCGATTAAAAGGATAAAAAGAAAGAAAAGAGTTTTTAATAAGGCTTTTAGAAAAACTGGACTTCCGATGAATCTTTCGGGCCAGTGGATATGGAAAATATCATATTTTTTAATTAAGATTTTCAGCGGAGAATATTCCTCAACAGTGACGCCTAAATTCATGATATTTGTATAAAGAAGCCAGTTATAAGGATTCTCATTTTTATTTGAAAAGGCAGGGAAAGAAATTATTTTAATCTTATCCTCCTTTTCAATAAAATAGTTTTAAAAATCCATGCAACCGCCCTTATTTTTTCCAAAAAAGTTTCGTGATAGGGAAAGGAAATCGCATTTTTAAAGAGTTTTGGAATTGAAATTTTTAACCCGAGGAGAAATTTCAATCTCTGATAGGGCAAGTGATTTTCAAGGGATACTCTCTTTTCGATCCCCAATCTTTCAAAAGTTTTGTTGAGGGAATTAACCCTTTTTTTATACATCTCAAGATAGGAAAGCATTGATTCTCTCGTCTCTTTTACCCTTTCCTCCCTGTTCCAGTAATTGGACCCATGAAGTCTGTAAAAGGCAAGAACTTCATCAACAAAATCAATCTCTCCGAAGAATGGCGCAAGGTCAGAAAGATATGCATCTGCACAAATTCTGAACTCCTCTTCAGGAATATCCATAACCCTTTCAAGGAAATCTCTCCTGAAACAAATGGCAGAGTTTGGAGAATACATCCACCATCCTCCGCTTCTAATAACTTTTTTTTCAATATTACCTCTAAAAAGTTTTGATGGGATGGGATTTTCAATATATTCTCCAGATGAAGAAATTGGTTGAACCCTGTGATAAATCATAATCGCATCGGAATTCTTTTTTGTTACTTCCACTACCTTTAAAATCTTATCGGGAATCCATACATCGTCGGAATCAAGGAAACAGACCCACTCTCCCTTTGAGACCCTGAAACCCGCATTCATCGCAGAACCCTGCCCCCCATTTTCCTTTAAAACAGGTATTATTCTATCTCCATACCTTTTAATTATTTCCCTTGATTTGTCAGTTGAGCCATCATCTACAGCAATAATTTCCTTTCTTTCATAACTCTGATTCAGAGCACTTTCAATGGCTTCTTTTAAATACCTGTCATAATTGTAATTGTTTATAATAACGCTTACTAAGAGCTCAGCCATTTAGAACTCCCATAAATATTATATTCCACCCAAAGATTAAAAAATAGTGTTCTCTTTTTTTTTAAAGGAATTCAATCTTTCAAAGACTATTTCCTTGAGAGTTTTTGAATATTTAAGAAGTTCTTTTCTGCTCAATGGAAAAACAAAGATTAATAGGATTGTTAAATATATGAAAATTCCAAAGCTCTCCTGAAAAAGAGGTAGGGAAAGGGAGATTAGCCATAAAAATGGTATTGAATAGTTGACCTTTCCAACATTTCTGACAAGGAAAATATGAATCACTGCATAACTGAGAAAAGCAATCATCTCTCCAAATCCATAACCAATTAAATCAAAAAATTGAATAAATATTAATGAGCTTCCTGCAAAGAGAAGTATATGGATGGCATGGAATATGGCAACTTCCCTGTTTTTTCCAAGGGTATAAAGGGCTGATGAGTGAAGGGAAAAAGCTGAATTCACAATGTAACTTAGAGCAATAAAGGGAAATATTTGAAGGACTGGAATCCATTTGCTTCCAAAAGACAAAGGCACAATCCATTTAGCAAAAATAGAAAAGGGAAGGACAAGGGAAAATATTGCAAGAAGTTGGATCCTCATCCCTTCATTTATAACTTCTAAAATACGCGTTCTTTCATTTTGCAAACGACCCATAACAGCAATGGAGATTCTCCATACAACACCCTTTGCAAATGTAAGTATCTCAACAATCCTTATTGCAAGGGCAACATATCCGACACCGGATGATCCCAAGAACCTTCCAACAATCAATGGATTTATTAGGTTTCTGAACTGCCATATCCAGAAGGAAATGGAGTAACTGAGACCATAACCAAGAATATTTCTGAGAATATCTGCCCTGAAATAAAATTTCGGTACATATTTCGCTGATATTGAAGAGAGGATTACAACAAAAATCTGCTGAGCCCACCATCCCGCAACTGGAGCCCATACTCCAAATCCTGAAAAGGCAAGGGGTAAACCAATTGCATAATAAATTATCTGAGCAAAAAGCTCTATTAGAGCAACCCTTTTATAGTTCAGCTCCCTTTCAAGCTTTGAAATAGGAACAATATTTGCAAGGGAAATAGGATAGCAGAGGAATATTACCATTGAAACCTTCTCAAACCCCTCCAGTCTCACCCATTTCCCGATAAAGGGGATTAATGTTTCTGATACTAGAATAGCAGCCAGTCCAACAACTATTAGAAATGTCCATGCTTGATTGTATTCTTCCTCTTCTATCTCTCCTTCCTTCCTTACAAGGTAAACATTCACTCCAAACTGAGCTAAATAGTAAATAAAAAGATAGATTCCCATCCCCGAATTGTAAATTCCGTAATTGGAAGGTCCTATCCAACGGGTCATAAGAACAACCCCAAAAAGACTTATCAATATACTCAAGCCCTGCCTTAAAAGCATAAAAGACCCACCTAAAAAAACTTTCCTCTTTAATTCTCCCTTTCCAAGCTGATAAAATTCGTTCATTACTAAAACTTAATTTTATTTCAATAAATCTTTATAGGCAAAAATATTAATCGTGGTTTTTCTATCTGTTTTCCTCCTCCCACAATTTCTTTTTTCAATCCCTACAATTTATTTGCTTTGTCAGGCTCGGCAATTTTTAAAAGATTTTTCATCCTTTGGATTTTTAATTCAAGCCATTTTTCGTCAAGTTCGATTAAAAATTATTGCTTCTCTCTCTCTCATTTTTGCTCCTTGTTGCTTCTTTATTTGTCATTCGGTGTCTTTGACAACCACCAAATATTCGCCTTTTTGCCTCATTTGAGTCATTTTTGCCCCATTCATTACCTTTCATTACAATTCATATTAGCCTATTATTAGCCCTTTAGTAGCCCTTCCCGGTTATACCAATCTAAAATTCCTTTAGAAATCTATTCTCCTGGTTTTTTGCTTGTCTTATTTTTAAGAACTTTATTGTTACTTTCATTACTTAATCATTACTTTTTCATTACCTTCAGGCATACTACTGATCTTCCACCTCCTTTAGCTACTAATAAATCTTTTTCTACAAGGTTAGACAATTCTAAAAAAGCGGTTTTATTTGAAACATTATTAAGATACTGATATTATCTATTTGTAATTTTTCTCTTTTCTTTTACATACACTACTACTTTAATCTGTCTTTCATTTAATTCCATCTTTTTCAAATTTTCTTTTGTGTATATATTTTTGTCGAAAATGACCTTCATATCAAATCGTTCATGGGAGGAAACAAGTTCTCCTTCTGTAAGGATTGCACTATCACCACCCAATAATGTTAAAAAGGCTTCTATTTTGAACGAGCAATGTTTGTGAGTTCAATTTCAGAATCTACCTGTCTTGTTGGGAAAAGTTAGATGTATGAATTCTGTCAAATGGCGTATCTATACGATTTATCCTACCAACTCTTTGCATTAACCTGGTTGGATTCCGGGGATGTCATAGTTTATTACTATATTGGGACCTATGAAGATTGACACCTTCAGAAAGGACTTCGGTTGAGACAAGAATTTTATACTCCTCTTTTTGAAACCGTGCTCGAGCATCAAAATTGTCTATCTTTATCCCTAATGCATCCTCTCGCGAACCACCATGAAATAAAAGGGCTATATTGCCTAATTCTGAATTTATTCCATTCGTTAAATACTCTGCGGTCTCTTTTAATTCGGTAAAGATAATTATTTTTTTATTTCTCAGGATGTCGTGTTTTTTCAAATTTTCAAGTAATGTCTCCAGTTTTGGGTTCCTTTCTATTGACTGCCACATAGATTTTATCTGTCTTAAAATTTCAAGGTCATTCTTCAGGTCCTTTTTAAAATCAGGTCTGAAATCCTTGCTATCATATCTTTCCGCTTTTCATTCATCAATGAATGCCTGAACTGCGGAATCATCTCCCTGTTCTGAAAGTTCAAAAATTTTGTTTATGTATTTTTTGCTTATATAAGGAGTGGCGGAGACCCGAATTACTCTTTTCCCACGGCAAATCTCAGCGATATCTTCTTCTCCCTTGCATTTTTCATTATACCAAATCGTTAGAAGCTAACAATTAAGTTGTTGTCTGGCGCTTAATAGAAAAGAAGAGTTACTGAGCCATCAAAATTCAAGAGCCTCTAGTTTATTATGTATTGCTTATTTATGCTATAATTCTTAAATGAGGGTGGAAATGAAAAGAGTATTTAAAAGTCTTTTGGTAATATCGCTATTTTGGGGTTTTTCAATTTTCCCTGAAAGATATGATTTAGTGATAAAAAATGGGAAAATTATTGATGGGACAGGGAACCCATGGTTCATTGCTGATATTGGGATAAAGGGAAAATTTATAAAAAAGATAGGCTATATTAAAGAAAGTCTTGGAAAAAAAGTAATTGATGCAAATGGACTGGTTGTATCTCCTGGTTTTATCGATGTCCACACCCATGCTGAAGAGATAGAGAAGAATCCAAAGATTGAGAATTACTCCTTTCAAGGGGTGACTACTGTTATTGCTGGAAATTGCGGGGGTCACTCTTACCCTCTCAAAGAGCATTTTAAAAAGCTTAAATCCAATGGAATTTCAATAAATTATGGTTCTCTCGCTGGTCACAATACGATAAGAGAAATTGTGATGGGGAAAAAACAGGCTCTTCCAACAAAGGAGGAGATGGAGAAAATGAAAAAAACCCTGGAGCAGGAGTTAAAGGAAGGGGGGTTCGGTCTTTCAACAGGTCTTGCCTATATGCCAGGAGTTTACTCAAATGCTGAGGAGCTTGTGGAGCTCGGAAAGGTTGTTGCCAAATATCACGGGATTTACACTTCCCACATAAGAAATCAAGGAAAGCTTATAAAAGAGGCAATTGAAGAGGCTATTCAAGTTGGAGAGAAGAATGGAATACCTGTCCTCATCTCCCATATAAAACTTGCTGAGGAAAATGTCTGGAATGAGCTCTGGCGAATCACAAAGCCTGTTGAGGCAGCAAGAGGAAGAGGGATTGAGGTATTTTTAGACCAGTATCCATACACTGCAACAAGTTCTGGTTTTGAAAGTTCCCTTCCTGCCTGGAGTAGAGAAGGAGGGCTTGAAAAATTTAAAGAAAAGCTTCTCCAGAAGGAGCAATACGAAAAGATTAAATCCCATGTAATTCAGGTAAGACTAACTTCGGTAAAGGGAATAAATAAGCTCCAGAGCATTTTCATTGCCTCATGCCCGTGGAAAAGGGAATACGAAGGGAAGAATCTTGAGGAAATTCTTGAGATGGAAGGGAAAGAACCAATAATTGAAAATGGAGCGGATTTAATAATAGAAATAGTTAAAAATGGCGATGCTCAGGGGATATTCTTCCAGATGGATGAGTCTGATGTAAAGGATTTGATGAAACTTCCCTACTTGATGATAGGCTCTGATGGTGCAATGCAAATATTTGGAAAGGGATACCCCCATCCAAGGTCTTACGGAACATATCCAAGAATTTTAGGACGATATGTCCGAAAGGAAAAGGTTATTTCCCTTGAAGATGCAATAAGGAAGATGACATCCCTTCCAGCAAATACCTTCAGAATAAAGAAAAGAGGAATTTTAAAAGAAAAATCTTACGCTGACATAGTAATTTTTTCGCCTGAAAAAATAATAGATAAAGCTACATTTTCAAATCCCCATCAATATCCTGAGGGAATTGAATATGTGATTGTAAACGGAGAAATTGTTGTTGAAAAAAATCGTCACACAGGAAAGCTTTCCGGGATGATTATAAAGAGAGATTGAAAATGGAAGAAAAAATTGAGAGTCTTGTAAATCTCCTTGAAAGTGAACCTTCAGTGATTCTTGCTTTTTTATTCGGCTCAAGGTCAGAGAGAAGGGAAAGTAATATTTCTGACTGGGATATTGGAGTATACTTTAAACCTGATGAGTATATGGAGATTGAAACAGATAAGGAGTATCCTGGAGAATTAAGAATATGGGGAAGCATTGTTGAAATACTCAAAACTGACAATGTTGATTTTGTTGTTCTAAACAGAGCACGACCCGCTCTTGTTTATAATGTTTTAAGAAGGGGAAGACCTCTTGTAATAAAAGATAGAAAACTTTTCCTTGACCTTCTCTGCAAAGTTAGCTATGAAGCAATTGATTGGTGGGACTTTGTAGCAGACTATTACAAAATTAGTGAAAGAGCAACTTCCCTTTCTCCAGAAGATAGGGCAAGGATTTTAGAGTATCTAAGATTTTTGGAAAATGAGTTCAGCGAAATTGATGAGATAAAAAAATTCACATGGGATAATTATCTTAAAGACAGCTTCAAAAGGAAGATAGTGGAAAGATGGATAGAAAATTTAGTGATGAGCGCCCTTGACATTGCTAAAGCAATACTTGCCTCAGAAAAAAGGGAAATTCCTCAGACATACAGAGATACATTGAAGATTTTCTGCGCATTATATTTAGATAGTCAATTTGGAGAAAGATTTTCATGGGTTGCCTCCCTGAGAAACATTCTCGTTCATGAATACCTGGACATAAAATGGAAAAGAATTGAGAAATTTATTAATGAGTCAGAAGAGCTTTTCCCTTTGTTTATAAGGAGAATTAAAGAAATCGTGGCATGAACAAATATAAACATGCAATCAAACGAGAGAGCAACGAAATTACAAGTCCAGCTTTAAAATAGGGCGAATCGTATTTCATTCTTAAAATAGTCGCATCCTTAGGAATTTCTAATAAAATTGAACCATTGTAAGGTTGAGAAACTATCCTCTCAAATTTTCCATTCCTGTAAATTTCAAATTTGAGAACATTTCTGTATAATTTCCAACCGAGACCTTCAAAGACAGCGCTCACATCCTCCTTTAAACTCAGCTTCCAAATTCTGAGATTTGGTTCAGAAAGTCCTTGAGCGGATCTTCCAGAAGGGATAATTTTTGGAGTGTAATTGAAGAAAATAGGGGATTCAGGAAATTCCAGTGGGTTGCAATCTTTCTGGAATAAATTGAAAACTCGGTTCAGGTCTAAATAAATGTAAGAGATAAAAACAAGCAAAAAGATTCCAAATAAAACAACCGCTTTTTTCCCTAATTTTTTGATTTTCTATTGCAGATGAGTTATCATCAGTCCACTCAATAATCCAAAACCAAAAATAGCCATAACAAAGAATCTTGGTGGTATTCTTTGAGAGTTAAAAATTGGGAATTTTCTTAATAGATGAAATAGTGAGAATCCATCAAATTTAATTGTTAAAAGGAGAAAGAATAGAGATGTAAAAAGAATGGGTCTCCCGAATTTAAAGCCAAAGAAAATTGTGAAAAAGAAAAGGACAATGACAGGAATACCAATATAATTTGAATACTCTGGTCCCAGAAAGGAGTGGTTAAAGCGGTAAAGAATTCTTTAATGGTGTAGGGAGGACTTATACCAAACCGTATGTCAGAAGCATTTTCAGGGGGGTTGTATCCTTTGAAGAAATGAACCATTGGTATTATTTTTATGCTCCCGAGAAAGGTCTGAAAAAGGAAAAATTTTAAAAGATTTAAAAGATCTAGAACTTTTCTTGACTCCAGAAAATATAGGATTCCATAAATACCAATGAATATATTTGTCCATATGAAGATATGAATCCCTCCCTCAAAAAGTATAAGAAGATTAAATATAACTGATAACAGTATATATTTTTTACTTTGGTAAAAATTGATGTAAAAGTAAAAAACCCAGGGAAAGAGAAAAAGAGTTTTCCAATTCATACCATAATTATTATAAAGAGAGAGTATTTACAGAGTCTGGTTCTTTTTTCGTGGAGAATATTTATTTTTTCCTGCACACCAACATATACAGAATCAATGATCGGATATTTTCACTTTGCCAAAAGATAATTTTAAGGATTGCAATTAGAGCTAATAAGTAATCAAAAGTCCTTTTTTGGAAGATCTTCGGCATTCTTTCACCTCATCTCAGAAATTATAGTGAAAATAATATCAAAGTTCTGGGACGATGGAATTAAGTAAATTCCGGAGACCTCTCCCCTTATTTTTTTGATAAAATCCATCGCTATTTCCATTCCAATTTTGGGCTGTTCATCAAGACTCGCTCTCTTTAATCTCTCCCTTATTTCTTCCGGAATAGTTATACCCGGGACCTCGTTGTGAAGGAACTCTGCATGCTTTGCGCTCTTCAAGGGCATAACACCAACTATTATCGGTGTCTTAAACTTCTCTGTTTCCTTCAAAAAATCTTCCATGGTTAAGATATCATATTGGGGCTGAGTGAGGACAAAATCAGCTCCCGCATCAATTTTTTCCTCAAGTCTTTTCAGTTCCGCATTTAAATCAGGTGAAGATGGATTAACTGCAACTCCTACTAAGAATGATGTTGGAGTTCCTATAGTGTTTCCAGCCATGTCTCTGCCTTTATTAAATTCTTTTATCAAACGGACAAGACCAACTGTATCAATGTCATAAACAGATGTTGCCTTCGGGAAGTCTCCAATTTCAGCAGGGTCCCCCCTTAAAGCAAGGATATTCCTTATTCCAAGAACAGATGCACCGAGTAGCTCTGATTGAATTCCCAACAGATTACGGTCTCTGCATGTAAAATGTAGAATAGCTTCTATTCCAATCCTTTCCTGAATTAAATAAGCTAAGGCGATGGAGCTCATTCTCATTCTCGCCATGGGATTTTCAGCAATATTTAAAGCATCAACTCCAGCAGACATCAACTTTTTTGAAATAGCCAGAACATTCTCGCAGTTGCGCCCTTTTGGAGGGTCTATCTCCACAGTGAAAACACTTTCCTTCCCAAGTTTCTCCCTGAACCGGGAAGTGACTTCTACTTTTTCCTCTTTTTTCTCTTCCTCAATAATCTCAACATATGCTATTCTCTTCCTTTTCCTTGGTTTTTCTCCTTTTACTGCCTCTGCTATAGCCTTTGTATGGATCGGATTTGTTCCACAACAACTCCCTATTATGTTTACTCCATTTTCAAGGAAAATTTCTGCATATTCTCTGAAATAGGCAGGCGAGGATAAATAGATTGTTTTACCTCTCACTATAGTGGGGTAGCCAGCATTGGGCATAACTGAAAAGAGATTTTCACTCTCCTTTAAATAAGGGATTACAATCTCTGCTGTTTCCTGAGGTCCAACTGTGCAATTGGCTCCAACAATATCTGTACCCATCTCCTTTAACTCGTTCAGGGAACGGGTGAGGTCTTCTCCAAACTTGGTTTTACCATCCGCAAGAAAGGTCATGGATACTATAACCGGAATTTCTGAAATACTTTTTGATGCAAGGAGAGCAGCTCTTGCCTCAAGAAGGCTTGATATTGTCTCAATAATTATGAGGTCGACTCCTGCAGAAACAAGGAGTGAAATTTGCTCTTTGAAAACCCTCACCATATCATTGAAAGTGAAAACTCCATAAGGTCTAAGCATAACTCCTAATGGACCTACAGACCCAGCTACAAAAACATCCTTCCCCCCTGTTTCCCTTGCTATTCTAACAGCCTCATAATTTATTTCTCTTATTTTGTTTTCAAGGTTGAATTTTGAAAGTTTAACAGAATTTGCAGCAAAGGTATTGGTCTCTATTATTTCTGCTCCTGCTTCAACATACTCCTTATGGATTGAAAAAATGAGATCAGGATTTTTTAAGTTTTGCAATTCTTTGCATTCATCTGGAGAAAGTCCCTTTTCAATAAGGTAAGTCCCCATTGCACCATCTGCAACGAGAACTCTTTCTTTCATTATCTCAATTAAATTTTTCATACTTTAAAATTTAACATATTAATTTTGAAAGGACAAATTAAAAAGTTTTTTAGCTTCAAGCTGAGGGCTGTATATATATAGTCTCAGGCTTCAAGCTACAGGTTAAATGTAAATAGTCACAAGCTACATGCTACAAGCTTCAAGTTAAATAATCCTGAAAATTCTAAACAAATCTCACCAACAGCCTACAGCCTTTTTAGCCCACCTCGCCAATTTTCTTTTTTCCCTCTTACCTAAGGGAGCAGAAGAAAGAATTTTATTAATTTGATTTTTTGGAAAAACTAACTTATTTCCCCGCTCATTTATTTCTTTTCCCGTGCTACTTTTAGCAGTAAACTAAAGGCTATATAGAAATTCTCAAGGTTTTACTTTAAGATTAGCATTATCCAGAATTTTAAGGGTTCTCTTACCTGTGGCTGGAAATCTCTGAATCCCTCAAAAAATTCCGATGTTTTACCCTTTACTTCTGTTGAGACACTTTTCTTGTAAAAAACAGGAATATCCATAAATATTCCAATAGAGATTTTCTGACCAAAAAGAACTCCGATTGTCCCGCCAAGCCAGTCTTCCTTCAATGTGTTTTTTCTTTCAGCGGTCTGG
>FMJZ01175929.1_pt1 | contig 17160 bp, 19 predicted proteins | sample 1987881 | NCBI WGS metagenome assembly FMJZ01 (sample SAMEA4378227, study PRJEB15110) | soil metagenome | biome: soil; feature: Field; material: Soil | place: India | collected 2015-03-11 | depth 0 m
CTTGAGGAAATTGTGAACAAAAGCGTTAACGAGACTCTTTCTCGAACCATCAATACAGCTCTCACCACGGCCCTGCCGGTTCTTGCTCTCCTCTTTTTCGGGGGGAAGATGCTGCAAGACTTCTCTTTGGCCATCCTTCTGGGGCTTGTGGTAGGAACATATTCCTCCATTTTTGTGGTGAGCGCTCTATGGGTTGACTGGGAGAAGAAAAAGCCTCGTCGGAGGTAGTTCTTTTGCGCAAACGCTGGCAGATACGGAAGGTCAACGAGGTATATCTCTATCGGCTCATGGAAGCCCTCTCCATTCCCAAGGCGGTGGCCCGAGTTCTCCTGAATCGGGGTATAACCACCCCTGAGGCAGGTCGAGATTTTCTCTCCCCCTCCCTGGGGTGTCTTCTTGAGTGGTGTGCTCTTCCCGGGGTTGAGAGAGCAGCACAGGTCATAGGACAGGCTATACGACGCAATGCACGGTTGGTGATTTTTGGGGATTACGATGTTGACGGACTTACTGCCTCGGCCATTCTTGTACGCTTCTTGCGTCGCTTTTCTGAAAGTGCCGAAGTGTACATTCCCAGCCGTTTCGTTGAGGGATATGGACTTACCGAACAAGCTGCTTTCCGCATTCTCGAGCTTCATCCTCACCTTGTGATCGCTGTAGATTGTGGCATTCGGGATTTTCTGGGGGCTGAAGTACTGAAGAGTCACGGTGTAGGGCTTGTGATTGTCGATCACCATCTTCCAGAGGGTCCTCACCTCCCCCGAGCCGATGCCATCGTGAGTACCTTTGACCTTGAGTCCAAAAAACCCCTTTCCTATCTTTCTGGAGCAGGTTTAGCCTTTGTTCTCGTGCAGGCTCTGGCGAAGTGTCTTGGAGTGGAGGTGAGTCCTGAAGAGTCGTACCTTGATTTTGCCTGTTTGGGAACGGTGAGTGACGCTGTTCCCCTCTTGGGAGAAAACCGGGTCATTGCGAAGTATGGTTTGGAATGCCTTCGTCGTTTCCCTTCCTCCGGAATTCTGGCTCTCCTTGAGGTTGCAGGCATCAATAAAGGAGACGTGGATGTGCATGAAATAAGTTTTATTCTTGCTCCCCGCATCAATGCTGCCGGCAGAGTCGAGCATCCCCGCTTTGCCCTTGAGCTTCTGCTCTGTGAGGAGTACGGCGAAGCCTTGGAAAAGGCCCGCTATCTTAATCTTTTAAACGGCCGGCGTCAGAGGGACGAGGAGCGGGTTTTCGAGAGCATTTACGGCGATGAAGAGATGTACCGTTTCCTTGAAGACGAGATTGTAGTCCTTGTGGGGAAGGACTGGAATGTAGGAGTTTTGGGTATTGTGGCCTCCCGGTTGAGTGAACGCCTGAATCGCCCGGTTATTGTCCTTGGTGAGAAAAACGGAATGGCTGTGGGTTCGGGACGGAGTATCGAGGGTTTCAATCTCACTGAGGCTTTAGGGGCTTGCCAGTCCTTGCTTGTGAGGTATGGGGGGCATGAGATGGCAGTGGGTCTGCGCCTCAAGGTAGAAAACATTCCCTTTTTCAGGGAGAGGATAAATACCCTTTTTGGTGACCAAGTGCGCGCTCTTCGTTTATCTTCTGGGCTTGTGGTCGATGCAGTAGTAGGACTTGCTGACCTTGACCGAGAGTTTTTGGAATTCTGGGAGAGGCTCAAACCCTTCGGAGAGAAAAACCCTAACCCTCTCCTGGCCACTCTGAACGTGGCTTTGGTGAAAAAGTCTTGGGGAAAGGGAGAGAGCCAAGTGTGGCTTTGCGTTTCTCAAGGAAGAGAACGACAGGAGGCGGTGGTTTTTGGAGGAAAAGAAAGGGCGGGGGAACTTTTGGAAAGTTCCCTTGTCGATTTAGCCTTTGAGGTGCGGTGCAACGCTTCTCGTTCTCCCTATCTGAAACTTCATGACTGGCGAATTAAAAAGTGAGGGGGTTGACTGAAGCCGTGGATCTTTCTCAGTATATTCGCAACATTCCCGACTTTCCCACTCCCGGGGTTCAGTTTAAGGACATTACCACCCTTTTGAAGAATAAAGAAGCCTTTCAAGAAGCCATAAATCACCTGGTAGACGCCCTGCGTAACACAAAGGCCGAAGTCGTGGTGGGCATAGAGGCACGAGGATTCATCATCGGAGCACCGGTGGCCTACCTTTTGGGATGTGGTTTTGTTCCGGTCCGCAAGAAAGGAAAGCTTCCTGCAACAACGCTTTCTAAAACCTATCAGCTTGAGTATGGTTCAGCAACACTCGAAATCCATCAAGACGCTATCGAAAGGGGGCAAAGAGTAGTGGTTGTCGACGACCTTCTGGCCACCGGAGGGACGACGAAGGCAGTGTGCGAGATGGTGGAGGAGTTGGGGGGAAATATTGTAGGAGTGGGTTTTGTTATAGAACTTGAAGCGTTGCGAGGAAGGGAACGATTGGGGAAGTACCCCGTTTTCTCTCTGGTCAGACTTTAGGGAGGCGCTTTGGTTCGTGAATCAGGCGGGGTAGAAGAAAAAAGAGAGACTCTTGAGACGCTCTGCGCTAAAATTGCCTCATACTATCCAGACTTTGATCGGAACCTTATCGAGCGAGCTCACCATTTTGCCTCTGAGGCCCATAAGGAGCAGTTCCGGCTTTCGGGGGAACCCTTTTTCATCCATCCCTTGGCGGTGGCCCACATCGTGGCCGATCTCCGGATGGACGAGGTTACCATTGCTTCTGCTCTTTTGCATGACGTCCTTGAAGACAGCAATGTCACCGAAGAAGCCTTGGAAAGGGAATTTGGCGGAGAGGTAACCCAGCTTGTCCGGGGAGTTACAAAGCTTAACATCGGTTTCGCCTACACTTCTAAGGAAGAAGCTCAAGTGGAGAATTATCGGCGGCTTTTCATAGCTATGGCTGAGGACGTGCGGGTCATCGTCATCAAACTCGCCGATCGTCTCCACAACATGCGTACCCTTAAGTATCAGAATCGCGAGAAGAAGGAGGAAATTGCCCGGGAGACTCTTGAGATTTTTGCTCCGGTGGCCCGCCGCCTGGGGATGTACGCCATTCAGGTGGAGTTAGAAAATCTCTCCCTATTTTTCCTGGACCCTGAAGCCTATTGTGCTATTCAGCGGGGTGTGGAACGCCTAAAGGCTGAACGAGAAAACCAGATTGAGGAAGCAAAGAGACAGCTTCTTTTGCGCCTCGAGCAGGCGAAAATACAGGCTGAGATCCAGAGCCGTTTCAAGCATATCTACAGCATCTATAATAAGCTCCATCGACAAAACCTAAACCTTGAAGATCTCCCCGATCTTGTGGCCTTGCGGGTCATTGTGAGGACGATCGATGAGTGTTATGCTGCCTTGGGCATCGTCCATTCCCTCTGGAGCCCCCTTGAAGGACGCTTCCGAGATTACATCGCTCTTCCCAAGTCGAATATGTACCAATCGCTCCATACCACGGTCATCGGACCCAAGGGGTTGCCTATGGAGGTGCAGATTCGCACCTGGGACATGCATCAGGTAGCGGAATACGGCATTGCTGCCCACTGGAAGTACAAGGAAGGAAGAACCAAGGGCGGAGAAGATAGCTTCGATGAGCGCATGAACTGGCTGCGGCAGATCTTAGAATGGCAGCAGGATCTTAAGAGTACTCGGGAATTTATGGAGAGTCTCAAAATCAGCCTCTTTGACGACGAGGTATACGTTTTCACTCCCAAGGGAGATCTCAAGAAACTCCCCAAGGGAGCAACTCCCATAGACTTCGCCTATCTCATCCACACCGAGGTGGGAAATACCTGTGTGGGGGCTCGGGTGAATCGTCGGATGGTTCCCCTTGATTACGAGCTCAAAAGCGGAGATATTGTAGAAATCATTACCTCCCGTTCTTCTTCCGGTCCCAGTACCGACTGGCTCAAAATTGCCAAAACCCCTGCGGCGAGAAACAAAATCCGGGCTTTTCTTCGCAAGAAGAACCAGGAGATGAATCGGGAACGGGGAAGGGAGCTCTTTGTACGAGAAATGGAGAAATACTCCCTGACCCCGGAAGAGAACGTGAAAGTGGCTGAAAATCTCAACGCTTTCCTGGAACAGGAGAGACTGAAAGACATTGAGGACCTCTATGTGGCCATTGGCGAGGGTCGCTATAGTGCCCGCCATGTGGTAAATAGAATCATCCCCTACGTCATCCGTCGACGCTTCCAGGAGAAAAAAAGAACCGGGGTTGTACGTCCCCTCAGAGAAGAAGAAAGTGTCGTCGTCCAGGGGATGTCGAACCTCGTTATTCGATTAGCCCGTTGCTGCGGCCCCATTTTGGGAGACCCCATTGTAGCCTTTGTGACCCAGGGGAAGGGTATCACCGTTCATCGTCGTGACTGTCCGAATATAATCTCTCTCTCACAGGATGCCGATCGTCTTCTTGAGGCCGAGTGGGTTCCGGAGTTTGAGGGAAAATTTCACACCGGTATGGTGGTGGAGGCACTCGACCGCCCCAAGCTTCTTGCTGATGTCTCGGGTGCCATTGCTAACTGTCAGGTAGAGATAAAGGCTGTTCGAGCCCATACCGTAGGAGACGAGGCTCGGATTAACCTTGTTGTGGAAGTCAGGAATCGAGAAGAACTCGAAGGAGTTTTCAAGGAGATTCGAAAAGTTTCCAATGTACAGAACGTCAAAAGAGGAGGTATTTTCTCTGCCCGATGAGAGCCGTTGTGCAAAGGGTGAAGAAAGCATTGGTGAGGGTCAACGGGAGGGTGGTGGGGTCCATCGGTCAGGGACTCTTGGTGTTTCTTGGAGTGGGGAAAGAAGATAGCGAGAAAGACCTTGAGTTCATGGTGCGGAAGATTCCCTACCTCCGGGTCTTTGAAGACTCGACAGGGAAGATGAACCTGAGTGTGCGGGATGTAGGAGGAGCAGTACTCTGCGTTTCGCAGTTTACCCTGTACGGGGATTGCCGTCGAGGTCTGCGGCCGAGCTTTGACGAGGCTGCCTTACCGGATCAGGCACAATACTACTACGAGGCTTTTCTTGAGCGCCTGAGGAAAGAAGGAATCCCGGTAGAGAGTGGGATTTTTGGGGCTTTCATGGAGGTAGAACTCCTTAACGACGGCCCGGTCACCCTTCTTCTTGATAGCAGGGAAAGGAGGAGACAGTGAGGCTATCTTTTGCGTGCTTCGTTCTTGGAGATTTGGCCACAAACTGCTATGTAGTCCACGATGGCAAAGAAGCAATGCTCATCGATCCGGCGGTGGGGTCAGAAGAGCTTGAGAGGTGGATCGAAGGTCAGGGGCTTGTGCTCCGCTTTATCGTGAACACCCATGGTCATATCGACCACATCGGGGGTAACGCCTTCTTCAAGGAACGTTTTCCTTCCGCTTCTTTGGTGATTCATGAGCAGGACCTTGTATACTTGAAGCAGCCTGCGCTCAACCTCTCTCAAGAGATAGGTTTTTCTTTCATTTCCCCTTTGCCTGACGCTTTTTTTGAAGGCGAGGAATCACAAATTTTTTTGGGAGAGCATCGGATGGAAATTCTCCACACTCCCGGTCATACCCCGGGGAGTGTGTGTCTTTTCGTTCCCGAAGAGGGATGGCTTTTTTGCGGAGACACGCTCTTTTTGGGGTCGGTAGGCCGGACGGACCTTCCGGGGGGATCCTTTCGAGAACTGGTGGAAAGTCTTGAGCATATCTTTGAGCGCTTCTCGGATTCTGTTCAAATTTTCCCTGGCCATGGACCGGAAAGTACTATCGGGGTAGAGCGAAAAACAAATGCATACTACCTTATGTATGTTGCCCAAAAGTGAATCTTTGCTCACTTTTGGGCTTCCTCGATGAGTTGCAGATATTCTTCGGCAAGTGCTTCGGCCTTCTCCTTTTCTTTAGCTTCGGCAAGGACCCGAATGAGGGGTTCTGTTCCCGAGGGACGGATAAGAACCCAACTTCCATCCTTAAATACGACTTTATAGCCGTCGATGGTGATACGATTTTCGAATAAGGCAGTCTTTTCCTCTACCGCAGCGAGAATTTTCTCTCTTTTCTCCGGGTCAATGGTGGTCTTCCGCTTGACCTGGTAATACGGGGGGAGCTCGCTGAGCAGCTCAACCAGGGATTTCTTCTGGGTGGCAAGGATATGGAGGATAAAAGCTGCAGCCATGGCTCCGTCTCTGCCCCATACGAAATCGGGGAAAATCATACCCCCGTTTTCCTCGCACCCGAAAATTCCTTCCTTTTCCTGGAGGACCTTAGCCACCACAAGGTCTCCCACCGCGGTAGTGATGACCTCACGATTCGTGGAGCGAGCGATTTCCTGCAAAATGTGTGTGGTAGCCACTGTTGTAACAATGGGTCCCTCATTGGGTCTTTGGGCAAGCTCTTTGGCCACAAGACTCACACTCAAATCCCCGGGAACGAACTCTCCTTTTTCGGTGATAACGATGAGGCGATCTCCATCTCCGTCTTGGGCAAACCCAAGGTCAAAGTTTCCGTAACGCATAAGGGTGACGATATCCTTGAGATTTTCAGGTGTAGGTTCGGGATTCCTCCCCGGGAAATTCCCATCAGGATGAGCGTTGAGACTCACCACGTGACACCCTAAAGAACTCAGAAGATACGGAGTGATGAGGGAGGGAGCACCGTTAGCGCAGTCTATGATCACTCGGAAGCTCCTTGCACGGATGGCTTCGGCATCCACACGCGATATAATGGCCGATATGTAATCGAAATTGATATCTCTTTTGGTTGTTTCTTGGGGGATGTCCAGCCAGGAAACCCGACGAAAAGTTTCGGTGAAGAATACCCGCTCCACCTCAACCTCTTTTTCGCGGTCCAGGCCCTTCCCACTTTTTTCCATGAATTTGATGCCATTCCACTCTGGTGGGTTATGGCTTGCAGTGATCATAGCTCCCCACATGTTCCACTGTCGGCAAGCCCACTGAAGGGCAGGAGTAGCAGTAACTCCGAGTTCTATGACTCGACAACCAGCGGAGAGGAATCCTGCCACAACAGCGTCGTAGAGCATTCTGCTGTGCTTTCGAGCATCCCTTCCCACCACCACATCTTCACCGTTTATGAAGGTAGCAAAACTCAGGGCAAGACGAATGGCCATTTCAGGCGTCAGGACCTCGTTTGCCACTCGTCGTATTCCGAAAGTTCCGAAAAGTCTTGGCATATTCTTCACCTCACCAGTTGATGGAAAATGGTACAATAAAAATGAAGTATCAACTCCATTATAGCAGGTGATTTCTATGGAGGAGAAAATCGAGGCCTTGGCCCGGATCAGTGAGCTCATTACCTCTGACATGTATTTTGAAGATGTTCTGCGACTTATTGTGACCATCACCACTCAGCTGATGCAGTCACACATCTGCTCCCTCATGCTCCTTGACGAGAAGAAGAAACTCCTTGAGGTTAAAGCTACCCAGTCAGTGAGCGAAGCCTACAATAAGAAGCCCCCTCTTCGCCTTGGAGAGGGTATTGCCGGCCTTGTGGCTTTGGAGCAGCGTCCCATCATTGTGTATGATGTCAAAAAAGACCCTCGCTATGTGAACAAGGAAATTGCTGAGAAAGAGGGACTTGCCTCTTTGGTGAGCCTTCCCCTTGTTGTGCGGGGGAAGGTTATCGGAGTCCTGAATCTCTACACCTCTGAGCCTCGAGAGTTTACGGCGGAAGAAATCAAGCTTTTGACCGCCATTGCCAACCAAGCAGCTATCGTCATTGAGAATCATCGCCTTCTCATGGAGAGCGAGTTGGTCAAGGAAGAGCTGGAGAGTCGCAAAAAGATTGAACGGGCCAAGGGTATCCTCATGCAGGAGTATGGGTTGGCAGAGGAAGAGGCCTACCGTCGCATTCAGCGCTACAGCATGAACAAGCAAAAGAGCATGAAAGAAGTGGCTGAGGCCATCATCCTCGCTTGGGAAATGAAGAAGAAATAGAAGCCAAGAAGAATACCCCGGTGGCACAGAGTACAATCGTGGCTCCGGCCGGGGCATCGAGAATATAGGCTAGGAATAATCCTCCCAAAGATACGGCTACTCCGTCCACAACGGCAAGCAACAGCGCTCTTTTAAGAGTTTTGGCTTTTTGCAAGGCGGTGGCAGCAGGAATCACAAGAAGCGCCGAAGCCAGAACAATGCCTACAAGTCTTATGGCTACCACAATAGCTCCGGCCACAAGGACCACAAGAAGATATGAAAATGCCTCGGTAGGAATACCGGTGGCCTTGGCTCCCTCGGGATCAAGGATAACCACTATGAACTCTTTGTAGAAGGCGAGAAAGAAGAAAGCAATGGCTCCGCCCAGTAGTACCGAGAATTTAAGGTCCTCCGGGGTAATGGCTAAGATATTCCCGAAGAGGTACCCAAAGAGGTCGATATTACGAATTCGAAAAACGCCAAGGAGAAGGATTCCCAATGCCATGGTGCTGGCGAAGAAGATGCCGATGAGCGTGTCTTCTTTGGAACGGGTTCGCTCGGCTAAAAAGACAATCCCCAGACTCACCAAGATACAGAAAACAAGAGCTGAAAGTATCGGATCAATGTTCAAAACATACCCTAGCGCTACCCCTCCAAAAGCAGCATGGGATATCCCCGCTCCCATAAAAGAGAGACGCTTGAGAACTGCGAAAACCCCTACCAGAGCGCAAAGAATCCCAACAAGACATCCGGCAAAGATGGCTCTTTGCATAAAAGAAAGGCCGAGAAAACCCATAGGGTGGTCAGTGTTCTCCTTTCTCCTTGAGGGGAAAGTTGCAGGAAGAACTGGCCCGGCGAACCACAATGTGTGGAATCTCACCGTGATGGAAAAAAGCTGCCTCTTTGCCGTAAAGGGCTTCCAGCATTTCGGTGTTTATGACTTCTTTGGGTTTTCTGTGGCAGAAGATGGTACGGTTGAGACAGGCGATGCTGTCGGCGTACTGGGCGATGACTCCTACATCGTGGGAAATGACGAGGATGGTCGTTCCCTTGTCTTTGAGTCGCAAGAGAAGTTCATAAAAGCTCTCGTTATTTTTAGGATCGACGGCCGTTGTAGGCTCGTCGCAGAGAAGAATCTCCGGCTCCACACTCAGAGCTCGGGCGATGAGAGCCCTTTGTCTTTCTCCTCCCGAGAGGTCCCCAAAGAGCCTATTCCTGAGAGGAGTAAGGTGTACTTCTTCTATTGCTTTGTTCACCACTTCCCAATCGGTTCTCTTAGGCCTTTTTCCGATGCCGATGAGTCCGTATCGTCCGGTGAGAACAAATTCCTGCAAGGTTATGGGGAAGTGGGGATCAAAATGGGCAAGTTGTGGGACGTATCCGATTCGGTGGCGAAGGTCTCTGAGTTCTTGGGGCTTTCTGCCCAGAACATATACTTCTCCTCTTTGAGGAACGAGAATGCCGAGAATGATTTTGAGAAGCGTCGTTTTCCCGGCACCATTTGGTCCAACGAGGGCGACAAACTCTCCCTTTTGAACCACCAAGGAAACGTCTTCAAGAACCGGGGTATCATTATATGAGAAAAAGAGATGGTTCACCTCAATGATTGGTCGAGCCATTCTTTTCACCCTTCAGAGCCCTTGCGAGTTCCTCGAGGTTTTTCCGCATGAGTTTGTGATAGGGAATTTCCGGAAAGTTTCCCAAGGGGTCGAAGATGACAAGAATACTTCCTGTTTCTTTGGCCAACACCTCGGCTGCTTTAACGCTGAATTGGGGCTCGGCGACAATGATGCAGGCATTCTTGGTCTGCATAGCGTTCACTATCTCCTCAAGTTCCCGAGGGGATGGCTCGTACCCCGGGGATTTCTCCAGAATGTCGATTTCCTCAAGCCCGTAGTCCCGAGCAAGATAGCTCAAAGAGCCGTGCGTAGCCACAAAGGCAAAGGAAGAAAAGGCTTTGACCTCTTCTTCGAACCACTCGTCAATCTCTTTCAAAATCTTGGCATATTCTTGAGCGTTCTTGCGGTAGAAGTTCTCCCCTTCCGGATCAAGCGTGGAAAGGGCCTGGACAATGTTTTCAAGAATGAGCGGGGCATTTTTTAGGGAGAGCCACACGTGGGGGTTTGCATGTCCATGCAGTTCCTCAAGGAGAGGAATTCCCGAAGAGATATAGAAAATGGGCCTCCCCTTTTTTCTCGCTGCTTCGATCACTTTCAGGAGAAAGGAATCAAACCCGAGACCCACCAAGAAAAAAGCATCGGCCTTTGTGGCCTTGAGAACATCAGAGGGTGTGGGTTCGTAGGTGTGGGGATTTGCTCCATTGGGGATGAGTTGCATCACATCTACCCGTTCTCTTCCCACCTGTTTCACGAGGTCACAAAGAGGAGCTATAGAAGCTGCTACGGTCAGGGCCTGGGCACTCCCCACAAAGAGCACAACGCCCAGAAGCAACACCCACGAAACCTTGTAAAACACGCAAGCATTCACCTCTACTTCCAGAAAAGACCACAGTGGCAGTGGCCATTCCTTTCCACGCTACCCTGTCGTGTCTCAAGACAGGGACAGACGTTCTCGGGGATGTTGTCGATCTTGCAGGGACAGTAGAAGTCTCCGTACCTCTCATATTTTTTGAGGAGAGCCTCGATAAGGGATTCTTTCATCTCGTTGAAGCAGTAACTTCGCAATCGGGCAAAGTTCTCCACTCGAGCACGGATTTCTTCTTCAGGAGTTATGTCCTTGGGACGCTCGAGGATCCACTCTTCGTTGTCTTTCAAAAGCACCAGTACTGCTCCACAGATTGGACATATGACTCGTTTTCCCAAAGCTCTTTCTTCTTTAAGGAGAAAGGCTACCCGACATACTGGACAGAGTATTTTCTTGGCAGGATTCATTCCTCCAGAGCCTCCTTGATACGGAGTTCATCGTACCCCACAATGACCTCTTTTCCTATGACGATAACCGGGAAGGCCCTTCTTCCAGAAATCTCTTGGACTTTTACTATGGTTTTCTCTTTTTCCTCTTCAGGCAAAAGGTCTACATCCACAAAATTATAGGGTATGTTTCGACTTTCAAAAAACTTTTTGGCCATTTTGCAGAAGGGACAAGTACTCAAGGCGTAGAGCATAACAGACTTCATAATTTCACCCCTTTTCCAGTGTCATATTTTTTTAACCCTGAAACCACCTTTTTATTCATCCAAAGAGTTATTCAACATCAGGCTTATATTTTTGACCACCTTCGTAAAGACACAACAAAAACTTGTAAAAGGGGGATGCTCTCTCTATAATGTATCCTGGGGTAGAAAAGTCAACGGAGAGGTGGCTGAGCTGGACGAAGGCGCCCGCCTGGAGAGCGGGTAGGCAGGGGTTGAACCTGCCTCGTGGGTTCGAATCCCACCCTCTCCGCCAGGTTTGCCTCTAATCGTGCTAGGCGGGGAGTTAGCGGTGCCCTGAACCTGCAATCCGCTATAGCAGGGTCGAATTCCGGCATGAGGTCCTTCCTTTCAGCCCTGGCCGGGGAGAGGGGACGTTGAGGGTTGGGTCCTGCGCGACGAATCCTCACAAACCCCGCCAGGCCCGGGAGGGAGCAACGGTACGTGAGGCTCTTCGGGTGCCGCAGGGGCGCCTGATCGGAGTTACCGGCCCTGGCGCAGTCTGGGAGGAAGCAATCGAGTGACGGTGCACGATTAGAGGCAATTTTATGGTTATATAAGAGGTGTAGTTTTGTCGTATCTTGCACTCTACCGGAAGTGGAGACCGTACCGCTTTGAAGACATTGTCGGCCAGGATGTAGTGGTTCAACTCCTTGTCAATTCTCTTGCTACTGAGCGTGTTCCCCACGCTTATCTCTTCTGCGGCCCTCGAGGAGTGGGAAAGACCACAACGGCAAGAGTTCTTGCCATGGCCCTCAACTGCCACGAGGGTATCACTCCCCAACCTTGTGGAAACTGTTCGTCGTGTCTTGGAATCCGCCAAGGGAGGTCTCTTGATGTTGTAGAGATCGACGCCGCTTCCCATCGGGGAATCGACGAAGTACGAGAACTCAGGGAAAACGTAAAGTACACGCCCCTTGAATCTCGTTTTAAAGTGTACATCATTGACGAGGTTCACATGCTGACTCAAGAGGCCTTCAACGCTCTTTTGAAAACTCTTGAAGAACCACCCCATCACGTGGTCTTTGTCTTGGCCACTACCGACCCAAAACGCTTGCCAGAAACTATCCTCTCGCGCTGTGTGAAGCTTGTTTTCAATCCTATTCCTCATGAGGCCATAGTAGGACAGCTCAAAAAAATTGCCTCTCTTGAAGAGGTTGAAGTAGAGGAGGAAGTATTCCACCTTCTGGCCCGAAAGGCCGACGGTTCCCTCCGGGATGCGGAGAGTCTCTTTGAACAGCTTCTCTCCTGGGGAGAGAAAAAAGTTGCCCTTTCCCTGGCGGTAAGAGTCCTTCGGGATATAGAGGCAAAAGATCTTGATGCCTTCTTTGAAGCTTTAAAGCGCCAAGGTTTTAAAGAAGTTCTTCTTTCCTTGGAGGAGTGGATTATCAACGGTCTTGGCCCTGAGGATATTGCCTCGAGTCTTTTGCATTATTTCAGAAACCTCCTTTTGGTGAAAGTGGTGACTTACAGTCCCGTTTTCGGTCTCTCCAAGGATCGCTGGGAAGAGCTTTCTTCTCTACTTTTGGACGTTTCCCCCGAGGGCCTCAAAAAGGCCTTAGATCGTCTGAGAGTTCTTGAGGGAGACCTGCGTCGTTTGCCTCATGCTCGCATTTTACTCGAGCTCGCTCTTCTTGATATAATGAAATGCTTGGAGCAGAGTTTGGAAAAAAAAGAAGGAGCTTGGGTTTCTACTTCTGAATCCCAGAAGCCTCAGAATCTTTTAAAAGAGCCGGATTTTTGGTCGGAGGTTCTCAAGGAGGTTAAGCGCTGTAAAATTTCACTCTATGCCTTTTTGCAACTTGCCGAGGTTCGTTTTGAGGAGCCGTCGCGGGTTGTTATAGCTTTTGGTCCGGATTGTCAGTTCCACAAGGAGAGTGTTGAGCGGCGGGAGAATCTTGAACTTCTGCACAAGGCCCTCCTTCGAGTGAAGGGAGAAGAGTATCGAATTGAGTGCATGTTCAGAGAGGGAGCAAAGATAGCTCCAGTGACTGCTGTCCCGGAAATGGACAAAGGCAAGGGAGAGGAACGCCGGGAGGATAGAGGGATATTGCTCTCAGAAGTGGTGGATCTTTTCTCGGGAGCGGTTGTGCACTATGCTCCAGTTGAGGAGCCAAAGGGCGGGTGGGAAGATGCAGAACTGGAAAAATCTGATGAAGGAAGCCCAGAAGATGCAGGCTAAGATCGCCAAAATGCAGGAAGAGCTGAGGCAAAAGACCGTTGAGGTTTCGAGTGGGGGCGGGATGGTGAGAGTCTCTTGCAATGGTCAGCAGGAGATCTTGAGCATTACCATAGATCCCGAGCTCCTTGAGGAAAAGGATGTAGAGATGCTGCAGGACCTTATCCTTGTGGCGGTCAACGAGGCTTTAAATCGATCACGAGAAATGGCTCAGGAAGAGCTTCAGAAAATCACCGGTGGGCTGAATATTCCTGGTTTGTAGAAGGTGAAAGGGGTGCAAGAATCCTATCCCGAATCATTGGGTCGGGCAATCCGGGCCCTACAGCGGTTGCCTGGCATCGGTCCGAAAACCGCACAACGTCTTGCCTTTTATCTTGTGAAGTCTCCCTTCGGGGAGCTTGAAGAGCTTCTTGAAGCCCTTCGGGATGTACGTGAAAGGGTCCACTTTTGTAAACAGTGTGGCTTCTTCAGCGAAGAAGAACTCTGCCATATCTGTCAAGATCCCACTCGGGATAGAAGCACGATTTGTGTTGTAGAGCGTTCCCAGGACATTTTTGCCTTGGAGCGGGCTGGCTTTCGAGGTCAGTATCACGTTTTGGGAGGTGTCCTTTCCCCGCTTTCTGGCATTGGTCCCGAGGACATTCGTATTCCCCAACTCTTCGAGCGGGTAGAGAGAGAGTCGGTGAAGGAGGTGATTCTTGCCCTCAATCCTTCAGTGGACGGGGAAGCCACGGCGCTTTTTCTTGCCCAGAAGCTCAGTACTTTCCCCCTCAAGGTGACTCTGATTGCCCGGGGGCTGCCCTCGGGTGGAGATTTGGAATTTGCTGATGAAGTAACCCTCACACAGGCTCTGGAAGGAAGAAGAGAAATTCCTATAGAGAGAACCAGGAAAGGAGGCTTTTGAGTCTTGAGTAAGCCCTTGGAGATTCGTTGGCATGGTCGTGGAGGGCAGGGGGTAGTCACCGCTTCTCGTATCCTTGCCGATGCTCTTTTACGTGAAGGGAAGTACTTTCAGGCCTTCCCTGAATATGGCCCGGAGCGTATGGGTGCTCCTGTAAAAGCGTACAATCGGGTGAGTGACACTCCTATCCGAATTCACTCCGGTGTCACCAGTCCCGAGATTGTTGTCGTTGTGGACCCCACCCTTTTGGGTTCGGTGAATGTCCTTGAGGGTCTTGCTGACAACGGGGCAGTGGTGGCGAATTTTCCTGGCTCCCCACAAGAACTTCGAAGTCTCATAGGCTTTTTTAGAGGCACGGTGGTGGCCGTTGATGCCTCAAGGATTTCTCGGGAGATTCTGGGAAGGGTAGTGGTCAACACCCCAATGCTCGGAGCTTTGTGCCGAGCTTTTTCTGGGGTCAAACTTGAAAACGTCCTTGAGGCAGTACGAGCGCAATTCGGTGAGAAGCTTCGGGCAGAAGTAGTAGAGAAGAACCTTGCCTGTTTACAAAGAGCGTACGAGGAGGCGCAGGTCGGATGAGTCAACTCAAAAGCTGGAAAGAACTTCCTATGGGTGGCCTTATCCTGGAAGCAGGAAATGCCTGTACCTACAAAACCGGTGACTGGCGGACTGAACGCCCCCAGGTGGACAAGGCCAAGTGCATCAACTGCTTCTTCTGCTGGGCGTATTGCCCCGATGCCTCCATCGTTGTCGATGCAGATAAGGGAACGATGGAAGGCTTCGACTATGATCACTGTAAGGGTTGTGGAATCTGTGCAGGTATCTGCCCCAAACAAGCTATCACCATGGTTCCAGAGCGATAGGAAAGCGAGGGAAATACGATGGCGAAGATCTTAGGTTTGAACGGGAATGCCGCAGTAGCACATGCCATGCGTCAAATCAATCCTCATGTAGTCGCGGCATATCCCATAACGCCCCAGACAGAGTGTGTGGAACGCTTTGCCGAGTTCGTAAGTGAGGGCCTTGTGGATACGGAATTCGTCACCATAGAGAGTGAGCACAGTGCCCTGAGTGCCTGTATCGGGGCAGCAGCAGCTGGTGGAAGAGTGATGACTGCCACCTCTTCTCAGGGCCTTGCTCTCATGTGGGAAATGCTCTACATTGCTGCCAGCATGCGTTTACCCATCGTCATGATGGTCGTCAACCGGGCTCTTTCGGGCAACATCAATATCCACTGCGACCACTCCGACACCATGGGGGCTCGAGATGCAGGGTGGATTCAACTTTTTTCGGAAAATGCCCAGGAAGTCTATGACAACACAATCCAGGCAGTGAAGATTGCCGAGGACATGCGAGTCCGGCTCCCGGTCATGGTGACCCAAGACGGGTTCATTATCAGTCATGCGGTGGAGCAAGTGGAGATGCTCGAAGACAAAGAGGTACAGAACTTTGTCGGTCCCTATAAGCCTTTCTATCCTCTCCTTGATGTTAAAAATCCCGTCACCTATGGACCTCTTGACCTTTTTGACTACTACTTCGAGCATAAGCGCTCTGAGATTGAGGCCATCGACAACTGTTTGCCGGTCATTGAAGAGGTTGCAGAAGCTTTCGGGAAACTCTCGGGGAGAAAATACGGACTTGTGGAAGAGTATTGCCTTGAAGACGCCGAGTACGCTGTGGTGGCTTTGGGTTCCACCTGTGGAACGGCCAAAGAGGCAGTGGACATGTTGCGAGATCGGGGTAAGAAGGTTGGTCTTCTCAAGATTCGGTGTTTCCGGCCATTCCCTAAGGAGGCCATCATTCGGGCTCTGGCTCCGCGTAAAGGCGTTGCGGTTCTCGACCGTTCGGTTACCTTCGGAGGCTTTGGAGGGCCGGTTTTCACCGAAATCCGCTCGGCACTGTATGACCTTTCAGTGCGGCCCCTTATCATCGATTTCTATTATGGCCTTGGAGGAAGGGATATTTACGTGGAGGATATAGAATGTGCCCTTGCCCGAATTGAGGAAGTCGTCCAAAGAGGACATGTGGATCAGTACATTGACTATCTTGGTTTGAGAGAGTAAAGGGGGATAGACCTATGCCGACCCTAAAAGAACTGGCCAAGAGACCGGAGCGTATTACGCCGGGACACAGGCTCTGTGCCGGGTGTGGTGCACCAATTGCCGTTCGCCTTATTCTTGCTGCGGCAGATAAGCCTGTTGTAGTGGCCAATGCTACAGGTTGTCTTGAGGTTTCCACCACTATTTTCCCCTACACCGCTTGGAACGTTCCTTGGATTCACAGTGCTTTTGAGAATGTTGCAGCGACCATTGCCGGTGTGGAAAGTATGTATCAGGCCAAGCGCAAAAGAGGCGAAATCGATGAGGAGATCTATTTTGTAGCTTTCGGAGGCGATGGAGGGACATACGACATCGGTCTCCAGGCCCTGTCAGGGGCTTTAGAACGAGGACACCGTTTTCTCTATGTCTGTTACAACAACGAAGCCTATATGAACACCGGTATTCAGCGCTCGAGTGCTACTCCTCTCGGTGCCTGGACTACTACAAGTCCAGTGGGGAGGGTTGTTCCAGGGAAAACTCAGTGGCGGAAAAATCTCACCGAAATCGTTGTTGCCCATGGAATTCCCTATGTGGCCCAATCGGTATCTTCGAACTGGCGCGATTTGGTCATCAAGGCCGAGAAGGCTTTCCATGCCGACGGTCCTTCCTTTATCAACGTTTTGGCTTCCTGTAACCGTGGGTGGCGACACGATCCTTCAGAGACCCTGAAAATCATGCAGCTTGCCGTCGACTGTTGTGTCTGGCCCCTATACGAGGTGGAGAACGGGGTCTATCGTCTGACCTACAAGCCCAAAGAGAAAAAGCCGGTGGAGGAGTGGCTCAAGGCCCAGGGACGGTTCCGTCATCTCCTCGCTCCGGAGAACCGGCATCTCCTTGAGACTTTCCAGAAATACGTCGATGTGGAGTGGGAACGCCTCCTCAAAAAGTGCGGAGAGGCATAAAAGAAGAGAATTTGCCTCAATGGCCGTTGACAGTAACGACAATTGTGTTACAATAAAAAA
>FMJZ01027784.1_pt1 | contig 17153 bp, 17 predicted proteins | sample 1987881 | NCBI WGS metagenome assembly FMJZ01 (sample SAMEA4378227, study PRJEB15110) | soil metagenome | biome: soil; feature: Field; material: Soil | place: India | collected 2015-03-11 | depth 0 m
AAGTTGTTAAAGTAATAAGAGACTTTTCTTACCCACCTTTCAGCAACACCAAAGAACTTTATTCTTTCTTAGAAGAAGAAAGAAAGAAGTTACAAGATGCAAGAAGAGAGCTTATAGAGAGACTCTCGGCGATAGAGAAAAGATTAGACATCTACTTGAATCAATAAAAACACGCAGGGAGTTTTACTCCCTGCTTTATTTATATTATAAAATATAAAAAAACTGAAAATTTTCACACTATTGAGGAGGATAATGATGAAAAAAAATTGGACTCTTGTCACTGTCAGTCCTGAAGCTAAAGGGCTTTTGGACTATATGAATAAAAAATTGAAAATAGGAAAACGTGCTTTGGTTGACTATGCTTTTTATAAATTGTTTCGCGAAGGTGTTTCTGAAAAAGGACTTGAAAATATGAGAGAGCTTTTCAAACAAATTAGGGAAAAAACTGGAGGTATGGAATGAATGTCTTAGGGATTATTATCGCAAAAGGACAAGAAAGAAACCTTGAAATTATTCTGTCTCACTTATCAAAGTGGGATAAGATTATTATAGTTAATCAAACACAAAACAAGATTAGAAACAAACAAATTATAGAGAAAAAAAGTGAACCAGTTACGCGCGCAAAAGCCCGCAACATACTACTAAAAACAATCATTCAACATTGTGCTGATGATGACAACATTATTATTAGCGATGGAGACATAATAACACAATACGATTTACCTTTATTTATTGCAGTCTACCCATCAAAACACAATGAGGTTGTTTATACAGCAAAAGCTGATATAGACGACCTTAAAGACAATTCTTTCTTTTACGAAAGACCATGCCTAAATATAAAAGTTGAAACAAGTTGGCATATGTTTTACAGCACTCTTTTTTATTTTAAAGCAAGTCTTTTAAAATACAACATTTTTTTCGATGAAAATTTTGTAGGCTGGGGACTTGAAGATAATGAATGGGCTTATCGTCTTGCGTTGCAAGACATAAAATTTTCTATGAATATTGGTGTGATTGCTTGGCATTTGAAACACAAAAGCAACTACAAACCTGAAGAATACTACCGAAACGGACTATATTTTTTTAACAAATATAAGGATAAAGAAATTATTGATTTTGTTTTAAATGGGCTGCTTAATTTCGGTAGTATAACTTATGCAAAAAAATTTTTGGAAGAGGTAGAGAAATGAAAAAATTTTTAATTCTTTTTATCTTATTTACTTGTCAGGGACTTTTGTTTGAATATCAAACCGACATAAAAAAAATACTTTTCATAAATAAAGCAACGAAATTCTTGATAACTAAATCTATACAAAATAAAGAAACTATCTTGATATATATCTATCAAGCCGCAAAACAATTTCACTTGTGTCCCGACATTGTATTGTCTATTGCGTATGTTGAAAGCAAACTTAATCCTTATGCATGTAATAAAAATAAAGATGGGTCAATTGATTACGGAATAATGCAAATTAACAATAAACATCACAGAAGAATTGTTGACATAAAAGAAAATATTATTTACGGAACTGAATATCTTTATAAATGCATAAAACAACACGGCTTCAGAGGCATTTACAAATATAATAGTAGCAAAAAATATATGCAAAAAGTGCTGGAAGTATACAGAGATTTGAAAACATTTGAAAAATAAAATAAAATATAAAGGAGGAATGTATGAAGAAGTTTATATTTATTTTAATCTTAATTAGTGCTAAAGTTTTTGCGTTTGTTGATGGTGAAGTTGAAGGTATTGGCTCAAAAAGAGACTTTAAGGAACTTATTTTTTTAGACAATGAACTAATGAAACAAAACATTAATATCTTACTCCCTGACCGCGTTGTAAAAAGTTGGTTTAAAATCAAAACAAATGATATTTATATTGGTGGCTATACTTATTATGACGCAATGGACACATATAGTTATAATAAAATAATTGACGATACTATTGAAAGTTTTGTTTTTGCCGCTAAAAGGCATCAGCTTAAAGCTGGAACAAGAATATTAGTAATGATTATTTCGGCTAACTTAATTTTATTTGATAGAGTGCCTGCTCTTGGTGCTTGGACAACTATAAAAATTCCTGATAAAAAAGAAAAAATTAAACTACATATAATAGTTATTGCTTCACGTAAACGCCAAGTTTTATATCACGAAATTACTCACTTATTTTTTGACGAAAAAGGCTTGCCACAAAGTGAATATCAGGTAGAACAAGAAGTAAAACTATTTTGCGGAGTGCCAAAATGAAGGATATTGACAAAATTATTGAAAACATTGAAACTTTTGGTAAAGACCCGATTATAGAAAAAAACAACGACATAGACATAAATTGGATATGGAATGAATATAAAAGACTATATCAGACGTTAGGGGACGATAGTAAAGATACACAATTGAAAATAAAACTACTTGAGAATATTGAAACTTTGCTAAACAAGTATAAGACAATACTCGATGAAGAAAAAAAATTGCTCGAAACATATAGCATATATGATATTCTTTATGAATTAAAAAACATCTTTAAAGACAAAAACTGTATAAATATCTTTTACAAATTTTTAAAAGAACTTCTTGAGGAGATAGAGGATGAAGTTGGAGAAACACAGTATAATAAAGATGAAGAGATTACAAGAGAGATTATTAAAATTAACCGAAAGCCCAATAATGCAAACGAAACTAACCCCGAAACAAACTGAATTTGTATCAGGTATAAAAGATAAAAACTTTTTAGCATTCATCGGGGGGAATAAGTCTGGAAAAACTTGGTGCGGTGCTTGGCTTTTAACTTCTCTTATGACTGATAGTTGCCCTTATAGAAGACTTAATCCCCCGCGTGGAAAAATCGCTTGGGTCGTTGGACTAACAGTGAACGTAAATGAAACTGTCCTTAAACCCTTAATCAAAAACTTTTTGCGCGGCTATCGGGTTAGAGAAAACAAAAAAGATAATTACTTGTTTATAGAAGACTTTAACAATATGATAGTTTTTAAATCTGCTGAAATGGGTGTAGAAAAATTTCAGTCTGCTGATGTTGACGTTGTATGGGTTGACGAAGAATTTGAAGATGAAAATATCTTTCTTGAACTTCGCCCTCGTTTATTAATCCGTAAAGGGCTATTATTTTTCACTTATACGCCTTTGATTTCACGCTGGAAAGGAAAGAGCTGGACAAGAGAAAAAATATTGAACAATCCTGATTTTCACGTTGTGAGAGCTTCTACTTATGATAATATTTACGCGGATAAGACAGAAATTGAGAAGATGGAATCCGACTTCGTAGATGAAAACGAACGTCGTGTAAGACTTTATGGTGACTATGTTTCAATAAATAGTCTATCAGTTTTTAATCCAAAAGCACTCGAAAAACAAAGTAAGTATATAACATTTCCTATTATGACAGGAGATTATATTCAAAACAGAATAATAACAAATGTAAGAGAAGAAACAACAGCACCAATCAGAATTTATAAACAATATTCAAATGAAAAGAAATACTTAATGTCTGCAGATTTTTCAGGTGGCCAAGCTGATTTAATGGCTATCACTATTTGGGAATATAACAAAGACGAAAATGGCATAACACTTGAACAAGTGTTTGTATTAAACAAATTATTAACTCTTGATGACCAAAAACAAGCTCTTTTAACAATAGCAAGAGAATATCACTACCCTTTTTTGATATTTGAAAACAATCAACTTTTCGATGTAGAAAAAATAATCAAAACTCAATATCACGGTCAAGTTTTTTATGATGAATTTAAAGTTGAAGGTAGTAGACGTATGGGATTTTTCACATCTCAAAAAACAAAGTATCTCGCAGTAGCAATTACAAACGAAATTTTAAAAGAAAATCATCAAGACAAAATAAGAATTATTATTCACGACAAACAAACTTACGAACAGCTTTGCGATTATATTCAAGATAAAAACGGGAAGTATAAAGGACACTATTTAAATGACGATATTGTAATGTCTGTAATGCTTGCTTGTGTTGCAATAAGCACTAAACAAGTGCAATATTATTTTGAAAGCAAAAAACAACAAATAGATTATAATTATAACATTAACAAAAATAAAGCTTTAAAACAATTTGAAAAATTTCTACTTAAATAATATCTTTATAATTAAACAAAGTATAAGAAAACTTATTTCCATAGACAATTTTATGAATCTTACATAAGTTAATAACAAACTCAAAATCTTTTATATTTTTAAAGACTTGACAGCCTGCCGAATATTTCCCAATCGTTTCTATATCTCCAGACTTATGAATGTTAATTCCAAAAATTCCTTTATCTACCACATTCCTATCTATCTTAAAATCTGTATTAATATCTCTGTAAACTTCTACAGGTTTACACTGAACTAACGCCTCATAACCTTTGTGAAAGCCTAACTTCCAAGAATCAATCCATTGCCCTTCTTTTAGAACAGCTGTGCCTTTCGGATTTAATTTATTCTTAACATAATAAAACCCACTGTCCGTTGTCCCTTCAAACAAATAAACCTGATTATTGACAATTATACCAAGAAAATCATCAAACTTGTCCGTAAACTCATCGTTCATTCTTATACCAAAAAGATTTACAAAATCTTTATCTTGCTTAAAGACATAATTTTTTAACTTGAACATTTCTTTTATATTCATTTAATACCTCACATAAGTTTAGACGCGTTTTTCCCTAAATCAATAACCCCCTTAACAAGCTCGAAAAATTTATCAGGGTCTTGTAAAATGCCTTTGCTTTGACTTGCTGCATCAGCTGCTCTTGCTTGAAATTTACTCTGTTTTGCTTGTATTTTTGCAAGATACTGATTAATTAAATCACTCTGATACTTTCCAGCAAGGGTCATTGCTTTATTATAAGCATTTTCACTTTCTGCTTTATATATATTTCCATACTGCATTGCACTTTCTCTTCCAGTGTCAGCCATTCCTTTTTGCAAAGTTTTTAAACCTTGTCCAGTTTGAACTGGTGCACCACTCAAAGCACTTTGTGCTATTGCTGTTTGAACTGCTCGTTTATAACTTTTACCAGTCTGTTCAGACATATAATTTTTAATTGCATTTAAATAGCCTTTATCAATAAATTTTTGTGCATTTATTGAACCATCAGGATTTAATAGACCTTCTTCAGCTAAAATATTTTTAAATTTTGGATACTTTTCTACATACTCATTCATTGCATTAAGCATTTCTGCTTCAGCAGCATATGCTTCTTGTTTTGTTCTGTCTACATCTGTATTATAAAATAAATCAATGATAGGTATCCCCATAAAGTCCTCCTAAAAAGAAATTCCCACCCCCAGCCCCGCGGTAATACTATCTTCAAAAATTCCTATCCCGCCACCTACCAGCAAATTTCCTAATCTCTTGTAATAAGAGACTTCTCCACCTTGCTTAAAATGTGGTAATCTTGCTACGTATTCTATAAAAATATAATTTTCATCTCTTTGATTCATTATGTCTATATATCTATCAACAAGTCTAACCCTAAAACCGTTTGCTTTATTTTCTATAATAAAGCTATTTGTTCTGTATTGATTAAGCTCATTAAAATATGTAGTAGATAAATTAATAAATTTTATCACTTCTTCTTTTTTAATTATATTATTAGTTATAAAATTAGTCAAACTCTTAATTTCTATTGCTTGTAAGGTATTTTCATCTGATTTTACTGCTTTTTTATGCATTAATAAGACAATATTCAAAACAACAGAACATATTAATAAGCTAATTAGTATTATTTTTGTCTTCATCTTCACACTCCACTTCAATTTTATTTCCACCAATCGAAAAACTTATCTTTTTTAAATCAAGCACACCTTCTACAACAAGATAAACAATCATTAAAACACTATATAATATAACAAAACTTATTTCACTTATATATTTTAATACAAAAAATATTATCATACAAACTAAACTTAATACAGAAATAATAAATTTGCGACTTAAAAACTTCATTACTTTCCCCCAAAAAATTTTAATATCGAAATAATTGCAAGCATAACACCTAAAACGCCAGAAAGCCACGCGAAAACTTGACTGCTCTGGCTTTTTTTATTTTCAAGCTCGATTAATCGTTTTTCGTAAAAATTATGCTCTGCCTCGTTTTTTGCAATAAGCTCGTGTATCGCTTGTAAATCTTGTCTTATTTCATCAATTTTGCTTTCTAATCTTTCTAAACACTCTTTTGTCGTCCTCATATGAACCTCATTAATATGTTCTTGTTATATTTATAATTAATTCTAAATTAGTTGATGAACTACTTGGAAAAACAACTAAAAAATTTCTCTTAAGAAAAAAACCAAAAGAATTGATATTATAAAATTGCCAACTCTTTGCCCTACTTATAAAACTACTCTCAAAATAAAAATATGTATTTCCGTTTTCAGAATACTCTCCTCCAACCGACAAATCTCCATCCATCACTGTTGGAACTCCACCACCATCACCAGCGATGTATCCAACCCACGCAAAGTATGGATTAGATGTTCTACTCCAACTTCTCATTAAACCTTGATTGGGATCTAAAATTAAATATTGTTGAACAGTATTTAATGAACTACTATTATAAGCCAATATTTGCAAAAATGTGTTTGGTGGTGAAACGCTACTACTACTACAAATAGTTTTTATATAATATTTTTCGCTTGAATTTATTTTTAATGGTATATATCTATAAGCATTACTATTGCTCCAATTTACTTTACAGATCAACGTTTCCCCAACTTGCAATTTTGCGTAATACGAAGGTTGAAAGTTTATTAAACTACTATTTGCATAAATAACATTATTTACTTTCCTAAAATGCCAGTTTGTAATTGAACTTTCAGAAACAACATTGGGTAAATAAGAAACACCATTAAGCAAATATGGCTGTATTTTTAAATAATAAATGCTTGAACTACTGCTTGTTATACTGCTATCATAATTGGCATTTAATAAATAACAACTACTTGCTCGATATGGATAATAAATAGTATTTGCATTTGGTGAAGAGTTAAAAAGCAACTCTCCATTTAAATTATACATAGTATTTAAACCATTTGCGTAAACATTCCCAATCTGAAAAAAGTCTCCAAAATTTGATAGGTAAAGATAATAACCATTAATAAAAACATTACTTATATTATTAAAATTTGCGTTATAATCTGATAAATTACTTAATCCAGTTTGGTGTGGATTGTTAAAATCAGATAAATGTCTATCTAAATCTTCTTTTCTTACAGCGTCAAGATTTTCAATTGGCTCTCCAAGTCGCGTAATACGTTTGTAATTTGCGTCTAAATTTTTATTTAACTGACTTATATCAACTTGAGACTGATTGTTAATTTTTTCAAACAATTCAGATAAATCTTCAACAATTAAAGACGACTGATTTTGAATTAACCTTAACTGCTCCAAAGGCTCACGTAAAAAATCAATCTTAAATCCTTTAAACTTTTGCATTTAGTTTATTCCTCACATCCCAATATATTTTATATTCAATTAATTTTTTAATCAAACTTCTGTAAGAATTATACATTATTTTATCCTTATCATTCAATAATCCCTTTCTATACATATCAACTAATAAATTATTAAGTTTCAAAGCTCTTTCAGATATATGTTTAAAGTCTTTCGGCGCATAAGTATTAAGACTACTAATTCTGCTTAACTCACTATTCAGTTTAGTCATCTCATTTAATAATTCTCTTGTCATTTCTCTGTCTGTAACTGTTTTAGAAAATTTCACATCATAAACTGCTGGTGTGCCAATCAAAAACAAAGCCAGCTTTGATAAATCTTCTTTTTGCGGTAAGACATTAGCCCAACCAAAAATTGATAATTTCTCTTTGTTACCAAAAATCCCAAACGGATTATAAGTTTCAAGATATTTGAATTGTTGGCCATAGGGAATAAAAGACAAAACTTCTCTCCAGATTTTCGGCATTTTAACACCAAACAACGTATTATATTTTTCAGTCTTGTTTTCATCAGCTAAAGCAAGCATAAATCTAATAATTGGTGTTGCGTTATTTTCAAATGCCTTTAAAGGGTTGGCAAACATTAATAAAACTTCGTTTAAATCGTATTGCGGTAATAATCCAGACACACTTAAAAATTCAATCAAATTCTTTTGTTTGTCTTTGTTTAAAATTAACTGTCTATTTTCTTTAATAAAATCATTCAAGTAAGCCATATCAATACTTTTAAATCTATCTTTCGTATCAGTAAACAATCCTCCTTGTCTGTTTATGTTATCTACTGCCTTGAAAATTTTAGCCGTCTTCTCATTAAAAAGATTTTCAACTTGCAACGGAATATTTTTTCTTAACCAAGTGTAAAACGGAACAATCCTTTTTAACACATCATTTTCAAATCTTGTTAAATCAGAATAGTCAAATAAAAATTTCTTAACTAAATTAGCACTATCATTTACAGAAAAACCTTGCCTTAACAGCCCAATAAATAAAGCCAACTTTGATGTATCTTCTATAACAGAATTAAGTTCACGTCCAACTTTTACATTCAAAGAAAACAAATCTGCAAGCCCAAACTTCTTTTTAAACTCTTCAAGCTGTTTTAATTCTACAGAAGAAAAATTTGTATTTAATACACCCTTTTGTTTCGCAATTCTCAATATATCAAGCCTATCTAAAACTTTTCCATCTTTCGTAAGAAGTTTTACATTTTTACCATTCAAAATCTTAACCGTATCTATATATCCAGAAATTAAATTTTTAGTTTTAACAGGTGATAGTAAACTATTAAATATATTACCAATAAAGTTTCTTATGAAAAATTTAAAACTTAAAGGAAATTGACCAACGGTCATTTGCCCTTTTGCAAACTTCAAAATTTCATCGTAAACATTAAGAGTTTTATCAATAATATCTTTAGGCTTTATAGTTAATATTCTTTCTATTTCTTTTAACACATCTGGATGAACATAATAAGGCTTTTCAAGATGTAAAATATTAGATATATTTACCCAATCACCTTTTTGAGTTGGAGAAATAATATCAAATTCTTTACGTTTTAATACTTCTTCAAACATATTTTTTAATAACATTTTACCACGCACATTAACACTTTTTAATCCTCTTTCAAGCGCTGCACCTAAAACATCTTCCTTAAATAATTTCCCCTTAAAAACATTGTCACCAAACTTTAACAACTCTCCTTGTTCAGCAAGTTTATTGATTTGATTAATTGTTAAATCATCAAGTGTCCTTGATTTACTAAAACTTTCAACACCAGAAAAACCTGTTTTTTTTAAGGCTTCATTTACAATATTTTCTAAATTAACTTTATTTTTACTTATCCACTCTTTTGCTTCATCAGTCAAGGCTCTTCTTATATATCCTCTGTCTGCATTAACATATATATCAAACAATTGTTTCTTTATCTTTTCATTTTCTTGAGAAAACGGATTAACTAAATTAAGCTGTTTATACTTATCAATAAGCTCATTCCAAATTTTTACTTTCTCATCTGATAATCCTGTTGGTATTACTTTAACACCTAATACACTTTCTTTTAAAATTTCATTAAAACTATGCGCTTGATGATAATCAATAAAACCGCTATTCTTAATTATATTTGCAAGTTTTAATTTCTGCTCTGGCTTTAAGTTAATTGTATCAAACACATCTAAATCAAATTTACCTTTTGTTTCAACCGCATTAGTTAAAACCTTATTAAAATCTTGCCAATCAATTTTTATGCCTGCCTTACTTACATCTTTATAAATCTTCTTTGTGAAATTATTCATATTCTTAATTGTGTCAAATAAATTTCCTTTCTCAAAAGAAACAAATTGTCTATATTTATCAAATAAAGACTTACTCTCTTTTGGCACATCAGAAACAACAGCTTTCCTTAAAGCCTCTACTGGTTTTATTTCATTGGCTGTTTTAAATAGCTCTTCCTTAACAGGAGAAAATGCCTTGATAATTTTTTGAGTGTCATTGTGCAAATTTTCAAGAGTATCTATAGCTTTCAATTCCTTTGAAACATCAACAACGTTCTCATAACTTTTCAAAATTTTCTTTGCTTCTGTAAAATCATCTGGTTTAAAATTAGTCTTGCTTAAAAACTTTATAACATCATCATTTGCGCCGCTTTTATCAGCCACTTTCTTAACAATAAGTCTAACTGAATTAGGTATCTCACTTGCAATCTCGTCACTTGCTTTTACAACATTCTTAACATCAATTCCTTTCATTACGTTTTTAACCGCCTTCAAATCGCTAACATCTGTAATTTTATCAAGTGCAACAGCTGCGTTTTTTATATCTGAAAGAGTATCAACTGACTTCGTAAGTCCTACAACTTTTGATAATTGTTTGACAAAAGGAAATGAAGGAAAAATTAAATCAATAGCAAGCCCAGTCCCCAATCTAAAATTGCTTGCTGTATCAAGTTTTTGAGCTTCTTCTTGTGTTAAATTATCTCCTACTACAGCTTTTTGCTCAATTGTTTCTAATTCAGGGTCTATTTTCCTTTGAACATTTCTGACAAATTCTGAACCAGCTTGGCCTTCTACTGGATTAATCCACTTGCCTGTAGCAACTTTTGAAATTGGAGATAAAATTAAGTTGGGAACAAAGTTTAAAACTTTACCTGCAAAATCCCAAGTCTTCTCATACCAAGCCCTATCTCTTGTTAAATCCTCTGGATTTTTACCTTTATCACGCAAAGCTAAAATGGTTAAATTTTTTATCGAAGGTAAAATTTTTTTAAAGTCTTCACTTAAAGCAATATTGTCCTGATTTTTTTCAATTACATCAATTAATACAAAAGCCTTTTCGGGTTTTTCTTTAATCATATTAGCTAAATCAGGATATTGTGCTTCAAACTTTTTTACAACATCTAAAGCCATAAAGACCCCTTATTTTGATTTCTCAAGTATTTTAACTAAATCATCAACGCCTAAAAAATTTTTTTCACCGCTTTGTTTCTTTGCTTCTATTTCTAATCTCTTCCAAGCGTCTTGAAGTCTTTGCTTCTCTTTTTGTAATTCAATTAAAGCTTGTTTATATTCTTCATTTGTCCTTGCTTCTTGAAGTTTTCTTTCTAAATCAGCCATCTTTATAGCAATTTCAGCTTTCTCTTTATTAAATTTCGGGACAACTTTATTAGCTAAATCAAGCTGTCTTTGTATCAACTTGTTTCTACTTTCAAGCTCTGCTTTTTTCTTCTGCAATTCTTGTTGCTTGTTAACATCTTCAGTTTCTTTTAATTGTTTGGTTATATCAGATAATTGTTGATTAATATTTGCTTGCTCTTTTGTTAAATCACTACTCTTTGCGTATGCTTCTAACGCCTTCTTTGCAACTTCTCCAGCTACATTTTCACGAATTAAATTAACTACTCCTTCTAAAACAGCCCCAGAGGCTAAATTTGCACCACTCCACAATGCGTCACGCCAATTCTTTGGCTCTGGAACAAACTTAACTCTTCTACTTAATGCTTCCGCCTCTGGAACAGACAAATCATAAACATCAAGATAAGGCTTTCTCACTCCACCATCTTCTGGTTGCTTTGGTTTATCAATAACAGGCGGCTTACCCTGCTCTGTAGTTAAAGACTGTTTCTGGTTTTTCTTATCCAAAATAAATTTTGGCAACAATGAAGGGATAATAGTTAGAGGACTTTCTTTTTCGTGTCTTTCACTAATTATGTCAAATATAATTGGCAAATTTCCTTCTTCATTTCCATCAAATCGTGGCTGTAAATAAAAAACTTTACCACCTAATTCAACTCGATAACGACCAAATTTGTTTTTAGGGTCAGAATAAAATTTAATCATATCTTTATCAATACCTGAATTTATTATGTGGTTATATAAATATTTCTCTGCAAGCATATAATCAGGCAAGTATTTAGAACTATCAAAATCTGGCAATTTCGTATCACCTTTGTTTTTCATTACCTCTATAACTTCCTGAACAAATGTAGGCTCTGACTTTGTTGCTTTCATAACATTTGATTTTCTTTTTTGTGGTATCATATATTCTTGTGGCATAATTAACCCCCTATCTTTTGTCTCAACTTATCTCTTAATGCTTCAACGTAATCATTATACGTTTTTTTTGTTTCTGTGTCTCTATATACAAAGTTTTGTTGACTTTCTAATGCCTTTTCTCTATCTATAGCTTTATTCAATTCCTCATCTACAATCGAAACACCATAACCATAAGCATTATTACTCTTTATAGCTTGCAAATCTTTCTGTATATTAAGACGTTTCTCAAGCAACTTTCTATATTCTTCTTGTTGTTTTTCTAAATCAGCTACTGAACTCGTATCAAACGGGTCAACAACAGTTTCTCTTACACGTTTCCTTAACTTTTCAAGTGCACTATTTATATTTTTCAATTCACTATCAAGCTGTTGCTGTTTTGTATCAATCTTAACAGCATAAGGATTTACTTGCTTAATAGGCTGAACATAAGGAGTATTCTGTTTAACATTACCTAAATTAGTCATATTATTTATATCAAAATTAACAAATTGTTGATAAGGATTATAATTCATAAACTCCCCCGTCAAAGCATTCTTTTATCATAACTTTCTTTTACAGAATAAGAAGTAACATCAAAATCAATAACTAAATCCTTCAAAATAATTTTCGGATTTTCATTATCTTTCACCCTCGCCATTTTTATTCCAATTGCTCCTGTATTTATTTTAGCATTTCTAAATTTTAAAGCAAACGAATTGCTATGAGGATTAAAAATCTTTATTCTATCTCTTATACTTTGCGTATCATCAAAAGAATTAAACTTCTCATAAATTGTTGCTTCAACAAAATCAATTCCTTGTCTTTCACGTACTTTTGAATAATCTACACTTGTATCCTTTTCACCACGCTTGCTATAATTATCAACAACAATGCTGTTTATTCTCTTATAACTTGCAACATCCTGAGTCAAACTCATTTCTCTTGTAACTATTTCGATAAATATTTTATCCCAATCTTCAAAACCTTTAAACTTGTTATCTCTCATTTCTTCATCGCTTACTTCACAAACACCAAGAATATTATTGCTTCCATCACTTCCCATATCGATAACAAATTGATTAAGCAAGTTTGAATAATAAACAAATCCACCATCAATTCGTCTATCATTGTAAGTATATATATACCAAGACGATTTGTTTAAATCAAAAAAAGCATACCCAAAAGAACAATAAATATTATAATTCTCATTATCAAACTCAATACCAGTATTACCAATCCTTTCAATGTCGACAGGTAAACAAATTCTATTGCCAGCAACATCTATAGCTGCATATCTTACCCTGTCTTTCATAAGAATTGTTGAAATCATTGCACCAATATCGACAACTTTATCCCCCTGAATAAAGAAAACAGAAGAGTTATTATAAAATACAAGAATACTCCCAACTGAAACAAAACTAAATTTATCAAAAATTGTTGCCCCTTCATTTAATAAAACTTTTGCTTGAAATGTATTAATATCATAACCTTGTAAATAAAATAAATTCCTATCAGTTGCAATATAAATACCAAAGTTATTAGCCCTAACAAACATAGGTTTTTCTAATAATATATAATTGCCTACATCAATAAAACATAGTCCGCCAGAAGTTAAATACACTGCGTTATTTTGCATATCACTAACAACTAAAATATTGCTATAAAACGTAACATCATTAACTTTTATAGGATTGTAATTCTCTTTAACAACTTCAATTTGAAATAAAGATGCATAATTTAAACTAATATCACTTAAGCCATAAATAGCTTGCCCAGTTGCACCATAAGAAAAAAAGAAATATAAAAAATATTCCCCATCTTCACTAACAGAAAAAGAATAATTCTTAATATCCCAACTGGCAAAAGTATTATTAAATGTATTATCTAACAGCACAGACTTACTATTTCTTAAAACAACACGACAATTTTTATTACTATCAGCACAAAATCTAAAAGATAAATAATAACTTCCTTTCTTTAAAAAAATTGGAGTTTTACTTTCTAATCCACAAACATCACCAGCATTAACTTTGTCTTGCACTATAAACTTTATAGCGGTATTAGTTGTAATAGCACCAGAAGATTGAATATTTCCCTCACCTACATAATTTCCAAAGAAATAAAACGTCCCGCCAGAAACATTACCTATAAACGCTTTAAAAACAAAATCTTTTAAAGCCGTTTCGGTATTATACTTTATGTTCTCTTCTGGAAGACCAAAATTATACAAAACCACATTATCACTACTAAATATTGTATCAAATCTCTTTTCAATAAAAGACCCATCCGTGTTTTTGTAAGAATAAGAGAAATACTTATCCCCAATCTTTTCAACAAGTCTTAAATTATCAACCCCAGTATCCAAAAGTGAAGGAACATTAACATACATTAACCAGTAATTCCAACGAACATAAGAATTATTATAATAACTTGTTGTAGTTAACACTGAATAATTATCTGCAAAAGACATAAAAGAATTAGGCAAAACAGGATTAACAAATAAATAGTGTGTATCATCATTTGAAATAATAGTAGTTTGATTTTCAGAAATGCCAAAATAAGGTCTAAAACTTACAGGTATATTTTCATTATTAATCTCATAATTAAATTTATCACCAAATTCAATATCTACAATATTACCATCGCCATATTGCCTTAATATTGATTGCTCTATTAAAATATAATTTTCTACATTTGTAATATTTGTGTTTAAATTATCATATCTAACATCACAATCAACAACAACACCAAGTATCGGATTACTACCGCCGTAAAAAATTATCAGATTTTCAAACTTTATACTTGCTGTATGTATCAAAGAATTAATAACAACTTTGTTATAACTTGAAACATCTATATTATTCTTGATAAATGTATAGCTTACATCAGAAATATTATATGTCATACTATTAAAATTAAACATAATTAAAAATTGTTTTGTTGTTGTTTTTACAAATAAAGAACATATCTTATTTATATTATCAAGATATAAAATATCAACATCCTGTGCATTACTAAAATTAATATTATCAAGCACAACATTAAACCCTGTTGCTGTTTCTTCTAATACATTTAAATTGCCATTTGCTAACAAAACTATAATAAAACTATTAACTTTTCTAATCTTAACAATATCACTTTCAAACTGATATGATTTTGTTAAGTCTATCTTAAACAAAGTGTTATTAGTCCCTTGAAATTTTCCATCGCCTTTGCAAGTAATTAAAGGCAAGCCTGTCTCCTGAACGCTTTTATCATTTTTGTAAAAACCTTTACTAAAAGTTAATGTATAACGTGTTGAAGAATTGTTTCCAACCATCTCAAACAAAGATAACTGACCATAAGAAAAATCTATATATTTTGGATTAACAGTTATATGTTTATTTAAGTTATCATAAACTGTATAAGAATTTCTTTGTGCTAAAGCACAGCCATAAATATTTTTTAATGCTATAGAATAATTAACAAGACTAAATCCAACATCTGTATCAGACACAGAACTATTATTAAACAAAATATATAAGTCATTAAAAAAACTTCTTAAGTAAAGTTTATTATCAAATCCAGCCCCAATATAAATACCTTTATAAGGCGTTTTATAAAATTCTTTTATTTCTGAACTTGTAAAAGACAAAGGAAATAAACCTGTAGCATAAAATCTTCTTGCAACATCATCAAAATAAATATATTCTCCATTATTTACAAGTCCAAAATTTTTATCTTCAAAAAAATTAAATATCGACAAGTTATTATAAAGATAAGTTATTAAACTATCATAAAAACCATTATATAAATCAATAACAACATCATCATTATCATATAATGAAATAAACATATCATAATAATACAAATCCAAAATATTTTGAACTATTAATTTTTGTATAAACAAAGAATTAAAATCTGAAATTCTTAAAACCTCCCGTGCACTATTTCGCATTTCAAGACCATTTTCAGTAGGCTTTAAATTTATACATTTTATCAACTCATTAGAAGAGTGAGCAAATGTAGATAAATTCATTCCTTTGTATCGTGATAAATTAAGCCTAACCTTACTCATTCAAACACCTCTTTATTCACAATATAATATCCAGTTAAATCAAAGAACACTTCACAAAACTTATTTAAAACAGAATAAATACTATCACCACTAATTAAAGCACCATAATTAAATAAATAATATTTCCCAGAAATTTCATCATAAAACAAAGTATCAAAATGCCAATCAAATAAATTATTGCCTTTCAAAATAATTCTACTTGCTTTATATCCTAATTGTTTTAATTTCTTAAGAACCATCAAAGCAACATCGTCGCAATCCCCCCACCTAATAAAAAATTCAAACTCTGTAGTATCGTGGTCAAAGACAATTTCAGAATTATACTGATAATAATTCTTAATAAAAGCTAATAAATCATCAAAACTCTTAATCTTTTCCCAAAGTGACTTTCTTACTTTATAAGCTATTCTTACATCTTTAAACAAACAAAACTTCAGCAAGCAAATAAAATTATAAATTGCTCCCCAAAAAAAACTCCAAACAAATCTTACATAATAAATAACTAAATAAGTTTTCTTTTCAACCATTCTATTTCTCCTTTTAATTTTTTTATTTCAGCAATCAATAAAGGAACAAGCCTGTCAAGATTAACATATTTCTCTTCATCAGAAACCCCTTTTGGTGCACAAATTTCTGGCAATACTTCAACAACATCCTCCCAAATAAAACCAAAAATGCACTTTTTACTTTCTTCCTCATTTCCTGTAAATTCTTTCTTATAGTTAAACATTACAGGCTTTAATTCATAAATCTTGTTTGAAATATCAGAAACATCTTTTATGTTTTCTTTAAACGCTAAAGCACTCGTCCCTGACCCTATTTGGCCTGTAGAAGTATTTATATACAATGTTGCGCCACTCGAAACTTTACCAACAATTCCTTTCATATAAAAGTCTACACAATTTGTTGCATCTTGTCTTGCTATATATACAGTTGATGCTCCGAATTGGCTATCATCTGCAGTAAAGCCAGCTAAAAATAAACCTCGATTATCTGTCCAGTTAAAACCAGCTCGATAGCCCAAAGCCGAATTATAACTGCCAGTCGTGTTAAAATAAAGCGCAAAAACGCCAAAAGCTGAATTATAACCACCA